>Ga0310694_10003162_pt1 | contig 16285 bp, 13 predicted proteins | sample 174DNAGHGhighgp2_FD_203884 | JGI IMG/M metagenome (GOLD analysis project Ga0310694, IMG submission 203884) | Sheep rumen microbial communities from Palmerston North, Manawatu-Wanganui, New Zealand - 1742 DNA GHGhigh gp2 (v2) (version 2) | ecosystem: Host-associated > Mammals > Digestive system... | reverse complement strand
GTCGCCCTGGTCAATCCCTTCGCGCAGCCCGACTATGCCAATGAGGAGTCGGCACCGCTGAAGATCGACATGCCCTACGCCCTGTCCATCATGGCCACCGACGACCCCCACGGTTTCGTGCCCGGCATCAACGACCTGCTCAACGGCTATACCACGCCCGATGGCAAGGTAGAGCCCTCTGCCGACGAGAAGATAGCCAGTGGCAAGAAAGCCATCGCCGCCCTCGCAGCCTACCGCCAGTCCAAGAAGAACGGCGACACCAAGACGGCTGCCGCCGAACTGGCCACGCTGAAGGCGAACATACAGTACTTCGGCTATGGCTATATCCGCGACAAGTCGGAACTCGTGCCCTACATCCCCGTCAACTTCTGGGCCTTCCGCATCATGGTCGGCATGGGGTGCCTGTTCATCCTCTTCTTCGCCCTGATACTGATCCTGACATACCGGATTCCCTACCTGTCAATCATCACCCGCCGGCTGCTGGCCACCTTCGGACTGCTGCCCGAGACTGCCGCCGACAGTTACAGCGTCACCAGCCTGCCCGCCTGGCACTACTGGCTGGCCATCGCCCTCATCCCCCTGGCCTATGTCGCCTCTGAGAGCGGATGGCTCGTCGCCGAGTTCGGCCGGCAGCCCTGGACTATCCAGGACATGCTCCCCACGTGGGCTGCCGTCAGCGACCTCCACTCATCGAGCGTCGCCCTCACCTTCGTCCTCTTCCTCATCCTCTTCACCACGATGCTGGCCGTAGAGATCAGCATCCTACTCAGGCAGATCAAGAAAGGGCCCGAATATGAAAGGTAAAAAGGTAAAAAGGTAAAAAGGTAAAAAAGAAAATTGTGTAGTATTCACTAACACCTTATTAATAATATGACATACGAATTTCTGCAACACTACTGGTGCTTCATCGTAGCACTGCTCGGCGCCCTGCTGGTGTTCCTGCTCTTCGTGCAGGGAGCCAACTCCGTGGCCCACTCACTCGGCTGGACAGAGGAAGGCCGACGGCTCGTCTATAACTCCACAGGCCGCAAGTGGGAGTTCACCTTCACCACCCTCGTCACCTTCGGAGGAGCCTTCTTCGCCTCCTTCCCCCTGTTCTACTCCACCTCGTTCGGCGGAGCCTACTGGCTGTGGATGCTCATCCTCTTCACCTTCGTGCTACAGGCCGTCAGTTACGAGTTCCAGAACAAGATAGGCAACATCCTCGGCCCCCGCACCTTCCAGTTCTTCCTCACGCTCAACGGCATCGTGGGGCCACTGCTACTGGGAGCAGCCGTCGCCACCTTCTTCGAGGGCTCCAACTTCATCGTGGAGAAAGACAACCTCATCGATTCCACATCCTTCACCCCCGTCATCTCCCGCTGGGCCAATGCCTCCCACGGCCTCGACGCCCTGCTCAACCCCTGGGTGCTCGTCTTCGGCTTCGCCGTCGTCTTCCTGGCCCGCGTGCTCGGCATCCTCTACGTCATCAACAATGTCGACGACGAAGACATACGCTCCCGTGGCTCCGTCCGCCTGCTGGGCGCCACCATCCCCTTCGTCATCCTCTTCGTGGCCTATCTCGTCCACCTGCTGCTCAAGGACGGCTACGCCTACACCGACGAGGGTCTCATCTACATGCAGCCCTACAAGTATCTGTCCAACCTGCTCGAAATGCCCTATCTGCTGGTATTCCTGATCTTCGGCATCGTCAGCGTGCTGTGGGGCATCGGCATAGAACTCTTCCGCAAGGATGAGTCAGGCAAGGGCATCTGGTATGCCGGCGCGGGCACCATCGTCACCGTGCTATGCCTGCTGCTCTGCTCGGCCTGGAACCATACGGCCTACTATCCCTCGACGGCCGACCTGCAGTCGTCGCTGACCCTGGCCAACTCCTGCAGCAGCGAGTTCACCCTCCGCACGATGTTCTACGTCTCACTGCTCGTGCCCTTCGTGCTGGCCTACATCATCTATGCCTGGCGGGCCATCGACGCGAAGAAACTCACGAAAGAGGAGATTCGCGACGACCACGCCTACTGACATGCGACAGGATTCCGGCCCGTGGGGCGGAATTGTCGCAATCGGAGGCATCTGTCGTAACAATTGATGGCAAAAAGTCGGCGAAAAAGTTGTTCATGTCGGCATTTCGCCGTACCTTTGCCATCGCAAACAAGTTACAAAGCCAAGCAAACGCAAGGCTGAGCGACAAGACTGAAAACAAAAGTTTAACAATTTAAAAACGATACGATTATGACAAAGACGAATGAAACGAGCCAGAAGGCTCAGCAACTGACACAGGAAGAGTTGGAGAATGTGAATGGTGGCAGAAAGACAAAAAATGGCTTAGACGACGCCATCAAGACTCTTTTAGGCAAAAAAAAGAAGAAAAATTCTCTCTGGTAAATCCGCTATTTCCCTCCTCCTGGGAGGAGGGAAATACGGTCACAACCTATTTCTTTCAACAGAACAAAGCATTTGCCCGGAAGGATAGGAGTATGTCCGCATCTGATACTGCCATTCCGCAGTCTCGAACTTACGCAAATAAAAAACGCGCAGAACCATCTATCCCCCCTATGATTCTGCATATCACACTGGCTGACAGACAATTAGACATAGGTACATCCAACCTTAAACCCTCTATCTACCCTCTATCTACCCTCTATCTACCCGCAGGAGGCTTTCCACTTTTGCCTATAAGCACAAGAACTTTTACCTACAGGCGCAAGAATTTTCGCCTACAGGCGCAAGAATTTTTGCCTATAGCCGCAAGAACTTTTGCCTATAGGCAAAAGCCTGAAAAAGACACTAAACCAATCGTTTACAGGCACTTCATGCCGAATAGTGTCTGTCCATTCCCGCAGGGAAGTCTGATGGCAGACGAAAGGAGGAGCCTTTGTTTTGCGCCCGGCTTTTACCTCAAGCGCTAATCATAGAGGGTAGATAGAGGGTAGATAGGGGGATAAACAGCGTACCATCTATCGCTAATCCACTGATGAACAAGCGATTGCAGGAATCATAGAGGGGATAGACGGTTTTTGATAATGATTTAATAGAACCAGAACATCATCGACGTGTTTAACAAGCAAATCGCCATGTTCCGCACCAACAAGCCACAGTAACTGCACATTCCCCTCTCACACTCCAAAAAGAAAATATCCGCCGAGATACTCACCCGAGAGCCTCGGCGTTATTGTGTCCGTTTTGTCCCAGGAATCAAGAAACCGGACTTCAACGTGATTGGAAGACAACAGAGAAATTGAAATGATTCACCGCAATCAGCAAAAATAGATTCGCATTTTTTTGTTGTTTCGCATAATTTTTGTATCTTTGCGCCCGAAAATTAATTTAGACCATTATGAAGAAGTTTATATTCCTATTTATGATGCTGTGCTGCTCCTTTGGAGCATACGCCGTAGAACTGAATGGCAAGTATCAGTCGCAGAGCGGCGAACTGATGTTCAGATTCACCAGTGATAGCCTCTATATCGACATCGCCCAGAGCCAGCGCAATGTCTCTTCGTTTAAGTTGGTCAAGAAAAAGGACACCCCTGAGTCGACGACCTTCAACGCTTTCGAGAGTTACATGGACAAGGGGCAGGCAACCTACAGGGAAGTGCTGATCAAGGTGACCGAACTGGAGGCCAAGGAATATCTGCTCGAATACTTCGGCAAGGACAAGGACCGCGACTACAGTTCAAGCGAGAGATACCACATAAAACCCGTAGAGAACCAGTAAAGCGAGACCTGTCAGACAATAACTGCCACCAGCCCCCACAAGGGTTAGTGGCAGTTGCTTTTTTATGGCTATCCTACTAAGCCCTGAGGGCCCGCATGGCATTGAGGACGGCAAGGACGGTGACACCGACGTCGGCAAAGACGGCCATCCACATCGTGGCCAGGCCGAAGGCAGCCAGGATAAGCACCGCCACCTTGACACCGATGGCAAAGCAGACGTTCTGACGGGCGATGGACAGCGTGCGACGGGCAATGCGGATGGCGAGGGCCACCTTTGAGGGACAGTCGTCCATCAGCACCACGTCGGCGGCCTCAATGGCGGCGTCGGAGCCCAGCCCGCCCATGGCGATGCCCACATCGGCACGGGCCAGAACGGGGGCATCGTTGATGCCGTCGCCCACGAAGGCGAAGTTCGTCAGTTGCTCCACATACGAAACCTTGTCAGTAGGCAGCAACTCGGCATGATATTCTGAGAGGTTCAACTGGCGGGCCACCTGCTCTGCCACCTCCTGACGGTCGCCGGTGAGCATCACCGTGCGGGCGATGCCCAGACTCTGCAACTGACTGATGGCCTCGGCGCTATCGGCCTTCACACGGTCGTTGATGACAATATGGCCGGCATAGTCGCCATCGATGGCGACATGGATGACGGTGCCCACACGATGCTCATTGTGACAGTGCGGACAGTCGTGCCACTTAGCGCCCACGGCATCCATCATCTTCGTATTACCCACACAGACGAGACGTCCCTCGACGCGGGCCTTGATGCCCTGGCCTGCCACCTCCTCAACATCGGTGACCCGGCAGCCGTCAGTAGCCTCATCGGGAAAGGCATCGCGCAGGGCGGCCCCGATGGGATGGGTGGAGAAGTGCTCGACGTGGGCAGCGAGGTGGAGTAACTGATGCTCATCACAATGATCAGGATGGACGGCAGTGACGGCGAACTGGCCGTGGGTGAGCGTGCCCGTCTTGTCGAAGACCACGGTATCAATCTTCGACAGCACGTCCATATAGTTGGCGCCCTTGACGAGGATGCCCTTGCGCGAGGCACCTCCGATGCCGCCGAAGAAGGTCAGGGGCACGCTGATGACCAGTGCGCAGGGACAACTGACGACGAGGAACATCAGGGCGCGATAGAGCCATTGAACATTGAACATTGAAGATTGAGCAATGAACATTGACCAGAGATTGGGGACGATGGCCAGGGCCAGGGCGGCGAAGACCACGGCAGGGGTATAGATGCGGGCGAAGCGGGTGATGAAGGCCTCGCTCTGCGACTTGTGCTCGCCGGCATGCTCCACAAGGTTGATGATCTTTGAGACTGTGCTCTCGCCGAAGGGCTTGGTGACGCGCACACGGAGGACTCCCGAGAGATTGACGCAGCCGGAGATCACCTCGTCGCCCACACTGATTTCACGCGGCAGTGACTCTCCCGTCAGGGCCACCGTGTTCAGGCCCGACGTGCCGTCGATGACGACACCGTCGAGGGGCACCCGCTCGCCGGGGCGAATGAGGATGACATCCCCTACCCCAACTGCATCAGGACTGACATCCGTCATCTCGCCTTCCTCGCCTGCCAGGAGATGCGCCACGTCGGGCCGGATGTCCATCAGATGGCTGATGCTCTGGCGGCTCTTGCCCTCGGCATAGCCCTCGAAGAGTTCGCCTACCTGAAAGAAGAGCATCACGAAGACGGCCTCGGGGAACTGGGTCTCGGCACCGGGGAGGAAGCCGATCAGCAGGGCGCCGATGGTGGCGACGGACATGAGGAAATGCTCGTTGAAGGCGTCGCCGTGCGCAATACCCTCCCATGCCTCATGGAGCGTTTCGTGCCCTATTAATAAATAAGGTACGAGATAGACGAGCAGCAGTTGCCACTTTGTCAATTGAACATTGAACATTGAACATTGAACATTGGAAGTTGACAGGTATTCAATGAGGACGGCGATGGCAAGCAGGATGGCCGTAACGACGATGAGCGTGAGTTGACGCTTCAGGTCATGCTCCTCGTGATGGTGATCGTGGTGGTGATGTTCGTGCCCGTGATGGTGTTCGTGATGATGATGTTCGTGCGAACAACTCTCACAGTGATGATGCTCATGTAAATGTGCCATATCTTTGCAGTTTTTTAAGTTTCACGCTGCAAAGGTACGGCACATTCTGTGCAATCGGGTTGCAAACTACTTATAACACTCGAAAATGGTATCGACCGTCTGCTGCGGCATCTTCTTCGTAATGAGGCTGACCAGAAATACCACTGGGAAGCCGCCTACCATCGCAATGGCACCGCAGTTGATGGGATTGATGGGATTGCCCAACAACATATTGACCACCGTCAGGCCCACGCCCCAGACGAAGCAGGCCCATACAGCGGTTGTGGTCACACCGCGCCAATAGAGGCCCAGCATGAACGGTGCGAGGAAGGCACCAGCCAAGGCACCCCACGAGATACCCATCAACTGAGCGATAAATGTCGGCGGATTCAGGGCTATCAGCAGGGAGATGGCAATAAAGAACATGATGAGCACGCGCATCACCACCACCTTACGGCGTTCGATCTTCTCGGCCACGATATCATCGATGGTACCGTCCTCCACCTCACCGGGCAGCGACTTCTTGTCACGATAGATGAGGTCGAGGGTCATCGTGGAACTGGATGTCAGTACCAATGAGGCCAGCGTCGACATCGAGGCCGAGAGCACCAACAGCACCACGAGGGCAATCAGTACATCGGGCAATGTGACAAGCATGGCAGGAACGATGGAGTCGAAGGCTATCTTGCCGTTGACAATGACAGGTTCGTAGAGACGTCCGAAACCTCCAAGGAAGTAGCAGCCACCAGCCACGATAAAGGCGAAGATCGTAGAGATGACGGTGCCGCGCTTGATAGCACTCTCATCCGTGATGGAATAGAACTTGCCCACCATCTGCGGCAGTCCCATCGTGCCAAGCGATGTCAGCACCACCACGCCTAACAGTCCCCAAGGGTCAGGACCGAACCATGAGGCAAAACCGCCATTCGCTGCCGGATCAGCATCAGAAGGCAGCGAGGCCAGTTTGTCGACAGCCGCAGCGAAACCACCCTGTGCGTTGAGCACGGCCACGATGATAGCCACAATACCGAAAAGCATGATGATGCCTTGGATGAAGTCGTTCATCGCCGTCGCCTTGTAGCCGCCGAGAATGACATACACCGCCGTCAGGATGGCCATGATAACTACACAATACTCATAGGGGATGCCGAAGCCCATCTCAAAGAGCGTCGATATACCTTTGTAGACGCCAGCGGTATAGGGAATCAGAAACACGAAGGCGATGATGGAGGCTGCCACCCGCAATCCCTGATCAGCGAAGCGCGTACCGAAGAAATCGGGCATCGTGCGACTCTCGATATGCTGCGTCATCAACTTCGTACGACGACCCAGCAGCACCCAGGCCAGCCACGAGCCTATCACGGCATTTCCCACGCCAATCCATGTGGACGACAGACCATACTTCCATCCGAACTGTCCGGCATAGCCGACAAAGACTACTGCCGAGAAATAAGAAGTTCCAAAGGCAAAAGCCGTCAGCCACGGACCGACTGCACGTCCGCCCAATACGAAACCGTCAACACTGCTGGCCTGCTTGCGGGTATAAAGCCCCACTCCAATCATCACGGCCAGAAAGATGATGGTCAATGCTATCTTAATAATCATAACCTTTTTACTTTTTTACCTTTTTACCTTTCTACCTTTTCAAAACGCTACTTGAACTTGGGCCTGAAGCCAATTATAGTCTTTTGAGGAAATATTTTCGCCACAGAGGCAACGGGTGTACTGCAGTTGCAGACGGCACTTCTTGTAGAACCAGTACTGCACGCCCAGGGTCAGATTGGTCTGATCCCATCCGTCGACCTTCGTATTGCGGTCGTAGGTCTCACCGCTGGCCACGATGTCGAGGGCATCCACCACGGGGACACAAGCCGTCACATAGCCGCCACGACTGCCGACGTCACCATCCTGTCCGCCCAACCACTCGGCACGGATGCTGGCAGGACGGGCCTCCTTGAACCTGGCCTTCGAGTAAGGGGCAGTCTTATACTCTGCACCCACGCTGTAGCGATTGCGCTTATAGTTGTCACCCACCTTGACATCCGGATTCCATGCAGCCGTACCTACGGCATTGCCCGTGCCCAGATAGCCAGAAGCCACCACGCGGAAACCGTCAGCGGGCCGCACCTCCAGTTTGGCGATAAAGTCCTTCTGATTGTTGCCATCCTTGCGGTTGATGCCCTGTCCGCTCATCAGCGCCAGTTCGTAATGAATCAGGTTCTGCGCCAAGTCGCCATAGATCATCAGACCCATGTCACGGCCATAGTTGACACCGTTGAGCGGGTCGGGACCTTCGCCCGCCAGATAGAGCACCGCCTGCGAATAGACGTCGATCAGTTCGAGCATCGTGGGAGAAAGGGGATTCTCCATCGTGTAGGAATGCTTGAACTGTCCCAGACGGGCGGTCAGAGCATTGTCGTTGGTAAATCTGTAGTCGGTGTAGAATTCCTGTACCACGCTTGAGAAGTCGTGCATAAACAGGAACGACCAGCGGTCGGTGATGCGTGCCTTTGCCCATAGCAAGGTGCGTTTAAGGTTGTAGGAATTGGTTTTCACGCCGTTGGGATCCTGATGACTCCAGCCTCCCTGAGCATAACCGTTGAACGTAATCCGGCTTGTGAGTTCCTTCATCCAGTCGGTTTCACCGTCTTTCTTCTGTTGCCCCATAGCAGCAACGCTGCTGAACACTGCCAGTACCACTGCCAGCGTCCGCCACATGCAAGTTTTCTTTTTCATTTCTTCATCTGTTAAGAATTAAATAGTTCTTGCGGTTGCAAAAGTACAACATTTCTTTGAAACAAGCAACAAAAAGAAAGGAAAATCTCCGTTTTGCTTTCATTTTTTCAGCAGAACAGGGATTTTCCATAAAGACGGCACATCGCCGTCAGGCTATTCAATGGTCAGCGTCAGGTCGTTGGTCTGATCCTCGCGCCCTTCCACACCGAGATTAGTGGTATCGGTCATAATGCTGGTGACGATTGCCTCCAACAGATCCCACGACAGACCGTGCTCCGCCATCTTCGCCTTCATGCTGCTGCTGACGAAGGCCTTTCCAAATTGGAGCGTACTTAATACGTTTGAGGCATCCTCCGAATCATTCTCATTGCCCTCGGCATGAATAAGGAGGGCATTGGCACCCACAGAGGCTATCATATCATTCTTGATACGCTGCTTGACGAAACTCATCAGGAACTCAAGCAGCCTTTCCTTGGCCGTCGCGCCAAAAGCAGGATGATTGGGCAGCGTGGTGATGCGGCCGGTCGTAATGGAAAGTTGCGCCATATCCTTGCTAAGCGTCAGGCGGCGATAGTCGCAGGGATAGGTGACGGTGGAGCCCGTGGAGACGTCATATATAGGACGGGTGAGGTCGGCATTATAGTCCTTGGCGATATCAGAGATATGGATATGCCCTGTCAGTACCACCTGAACGCCCGCATCGGCCAGGCGATTGCGCACCGTCTCATAATCCTGCACCACCGACATGGGGACGATCTGATCCTCAGCATTGAAATGGGGCAGGAGTGCATGATGCATCATGGCCAGCACACGCTTGCCCTGCTGTTGTCCACGGTCTGCCTGCTGACAAACCCATTGGAGCGTTGACTCCGCCACTCGACCTTCATTACCAGAATCGATGCCTATCAGCATCAGGCCTTCCACGGGCTCACAGCAATAACTCAGCGACGCAGCGTCACGCTGGGCGTCGGCTCCATAGCCATGATTACGGTAGAGTTCGGCAAACTGCTGGCGGCTCACCACCTCCGCCCTTCCAGACTGTTCACCATCGAACGTCAGGGCGTGGCGCGTGCCGAAGTCGTGATTGCCCGGGATGACAAATGTCTTGATGCCGGCCTCACGGAGCCGATCCAACTGCCCTGCCACGTACTGATGGCTCAGCAGTTCGCCGTCCTTCGTCAGGTCGCCTGTTATCAGGAGCATATCCGGCTTTTCTGAGAGCATCGTCTCAATCAACACGTCAAACACCTCCTGACTATAGTCGAGCAGTTTCCTGTCGCCAGCGAGTTCTTTCTGCCAGGCAGCCCCGTCTTTCACGACAAGGCCAGGTCCCATCACATGCGTATCCGACAGCACGACGATATTCGTCTGTGCCCAAAGGGCGGTCGCCACCATCAGGGCGTGTACCGTCACTCCAATTCTAAGAAACTTCTTCATCTTTACCTTTTTACCTTTCTACCTTTTTACCTTTTCTATTCTTTTTGCTTTAGCCTCAGACGCAGCAGAGAGTTGTCCCTTCAGGTACTGTTCGATGACAAGACCAGCCATCGGTGCAGCCAGATCGGCTCCGAATCCCCCATGCTCCACATAGACGGCTATGGCAATCTTGGGATCGTTGATGGGAGCAAAGCCGATGAAGGCAGAGTGGTCAGCCCCGGGATTCTCGATGGTGCCCGTCTTGCCGCAGATGGGATAGGTGGTCTTGATACTGGTGGCCGTTCCCTTCTCCACAGCCAGTCGCATCCCGTCGATGACTACGGGATAGGCCGATGGAGCCACCTTGGTGTGGCGTTTCGAGAGATAGCGCTGGTTCCGGGTGTTTTTATGGATATGGGGGATATAGTACCAGCCGCGATTGGCTATTGTGACGGCGAGGTTGCAGAGTTGGAGCGGCGTACAGGTGACATCGCCCTGTCCCATGCCTGCCCACCAGATGGTCTTGCCGTCCCAGCCCTCCTTATAGCGGCGGTCCAGATAGTCGGCACCTGCCAGCAGTCCGCCCTGCTCTCCCTCGATATCAATGTGCATCGGCCCTCCCAGTCCCATCGACTGCATATAGGAGCGCCACGTGGTGATGGCCTCCCTCTTCGACTCATACATGAAGTCATCATTGATCATCGAGCCGAAGTTCAGGATAAACCACGTGTTGCAACTCTGCGCCAGAGCATCTTTCAGATTGAGCGGCGAACGGTGCTTATGACAGCCCACCTTGATGGAGCCATCCGTAATGCCGCTGTGACACTCCACCGTCGTCTCCGGTGTGACGAATCCCTCGGAGAGCATCGCCAGCGCCTGGGCCGTCTTGAAGGTGGAGCCAGGCGCCTGCGGCTTGCCAATGGCCTGACGCACATCACTGCCATTGGGAGTGTTTGTGGCCAGACAGATAATCTCGCCATTGGAAGGATTGATAGCCACGATGCTGCCCGTCTTACCCTTCAGCAGGCGCTCACCCAATTGCTGGAGCAAAGGGCGGATAGCCAACGGTCCGTCAGACGGGAGCCCCTGTCCGCAGACAGCGGTACAGACGAACAAGCAAAAAGAAGACAATAGTTTTCGCATACCTTTCTACCTTTTTACCTTTCTACCTTTTTACCTTTTATATATTAAGCGCATAGCCCTGCTTCACCTCGCTCATCACAAACGTGCTTTCCAGCGATGCCAGGCTCTCGATCTCGCCCAACTTATTGAGCACAAACTCCTGATACTGCTTCATATCCGAAGCACGCACCTTCAGCAGATAGTCGTAGTTGCCAGAGGTGTTGTAGCACTCTATCACCTCCGGGATGCGGAGGATCCGGCGGGTGAAGGCATCGGCTATCTCGTGGTTGATCTGCTTCAGTTTCACCTTGCAGAACACCAGCAGGCCCTGATTCAGTTTCTCTGGGTCGAGCACGGCCACATATTTCTTGATATACCCCTGACGCTCCAGCCGCTTCTGCCGCTCAAACACGGGCGTCGCCGTCAGATGAACGGCATCGGCCAGTTCCTTCGTGGTCAGTTTCGAGTTCTTCTGCAATATCCGCAGAATCTGCAAGTCTGTCTCGTCTAACTCTTCATTCTTCATTCTTTCATATTCTCAAAGTTGGGTGCAAAGATACAAAAAATAAACCGCAGTTCTCGCTGGATTTTACCTAACTAATGTTAAACGTTTAGAGAAATGAAATGACAAAATGAATAATTACCGTTTTTCTTTGCTGAACAGCAAAAAAAGTACTAACTTTGCACCTGTAATATCAAAACGACAAATATGAGAAGACTTTTTCTGATGGGCATCTGCGCGATGCTGAGCGTGGCCGGAATGGCCCAGAGCAAGGTGTATTTCACCAAGGAAATCACGCCTGAATCACTAGTGAAGATATTCAAGGCACTGGGCGTGGAGCCACAGGGCCGAGTGGCCGTGAAAATATCGACAGGCGAAGGCGGCAACACCCACTATCTGAAACCTACGCTGATACGTAACTTGGTTGAAGAGGTCAACGGCACCATCGTGGAGTGCTGCACCGCCTACGGCGGCAGCCGTCAGGATCCGAAGAAGCACTGGGAGACCATCCACGACCACGGCTTCGACTCCATCTTTGCCGTCGACATCATGGATGAGTTTGGCGACATCCGCATCCCCATCAAGGATCAGAAGCACCTGAAGTATGACATCGTAGGCGAGCATCTGGCCAACTACGACTTCATGATCAATCTCGCCCACTTCAAAGGACACGCCATGGGCGGCTTCGGCGGTGTGATGAAGAATGCCTCCATCGGCGTGGCATCCACTGCCGGAAAGTGCTATATCCACTCCGCCGGAAAGAGTACCGACCCCAAGACAGCATGGAATCCCGGCATACTGGCAGCAGGCCCCACACAGGACCTCTTCCTGGAGTCGATGGCAGCCGCAGCACAAGCCGTCCACAACTATTTCAACGGCCACGTTGTCTATATCAATGTGATGAACAACATGTCAGTAGACTGCGACTGCGACGGTCATCCCGCCAAGCCCGAACTGCAGGACATGGGCATCATGGCCTCGCTCGACCCCGTGGCCGTAGACCAAGCCTGCCTCGACAAGGTGTTCAACTATCAAGGCAAGCCCGGCGACGACAACAAGCCGCTCATCCAGCGCATCAACCGTCAGCACGGCACCTATATCACCGACTATGCCGAGCAGATCGGATTCGGCTCGAAAAAGTACGAGATCATCAACCTCGATAAATAAAGACTACAATCTGAACGTTGCCTCTTTGAGCATCGGAGACTGAGCCTTCAGTTCCCCCTTACCCTTTACGACGACAAGGCACTTGCCAAAGAAGGCCTTTCGCCGGGGCGACGTGAAACGCTCCATCGAGGTCTGACAGCCATTGTCGGTGCCTACTATCTCTGCCTCTCCATCGACTGAGAAATATATCTGATCCTCAGCCCAGGGGCAGAGATTTCCGTCTTTATCGACTACTTCTACAGCGACAAAGGTCAACTCCCTGCCCTTGTAATCTGCAGTCAGGCGAATCTGTGCCGGTGCGCCTGCCGTCTTGATGACCTGCTCGCACACCGTCCTGCCATCCTTACGGGATACGGCCTTCACCTCGCCGGGCTCATAGGTGACACGCCAGCCGACATGATACTCCGTATTGAGGCTGGTTGTCAGATTGTGCATCTCATAGCGCCTGGCCGGATTCTCAGCCGTCTTGCGGCGCACACCCTGACTCTTGCCATTGACGAAGAGTTCCACTTCGTCGGCATTGTTATAGTAGGCCCAGAGGTCGATGGTCTGTCCTGGCATCCAGTTCCAGTGAGGGAAGAGGTGGAGCATGGGCTTACTGGTCCACTCGCTCTGATACATATAGTAGGAGTCCTTGGGGAAACCAGCGAGGTCGATGAGTCCGAAATAACTGCTGCGGGCAGGAAAGCCGTAGGGCGTGGGCTCGCCGATATAGTCGAAGCCCGTCCAGATATACTGCCCCCCGACAAAACTGTTGTGCTTGATAACATCCCAAGTCTCCTCGTGCGTGGAACTCCATGAAGCATGGAAATTGTCGTAGGCCGAGCACATATAGGTGGGATCGGTATAGGGGAGCCACCACTCCTGAGGCGCCCACGTGACGGAATCGGAAGGCATCTTATAATAGCCCCTCGTCTGAAGTGCGCTCACGCTCTCAGAGAAGATGAAAGGCTTGTCAGGGAAGTTCTGCGGCACATCCTTCACCCACTGGTGGTGATAGTTGAAACCGATGATATCGATGGCACCGCTCTTGAAGAGGTGATTGTTCGGACTCGGCTCATTGCAGCCTGCCAGAATGGGGCGCGACGTATCGTAACGCTTCACGATCTCTGCCAGATGCTGCGTGAGGAGCGACTGCACGGAGCGTTCGCCATCCTTGGCCAGCGACGAGGCATCATGGCCTGCATTGAGTATCAGATTAGCCTGTTCCAGCGTCAGCGTGTCAGCCTCAGCCGACGACCATTGCTCGAGCACCTCATTGCCTATCGACCACATCAGGACAGAGGGGTGATTACGGTCGCGGAGAATCAGGTCGGAGAGGTCGCGCTCATGCCACTCGTCGAAGAAGCGGGCATAGTCGTTCTGCGTCTTCTTGCGTCGCCACATGTCGAACGACTCGTCCATCACGATGAGTCCCATCGTGTCGCTCATGTTCAGCAACTCCGGGGCTGGAGGATTGTGCGAACTGCGAACCGAGTTGACGCCCATCGCCTTCAGTTTCGTCAGTTTGCGATGCAGGGCATCCTCGCTCAGGGCCGCACCGAGGCATCCGAAGTCGTGATGCTCGCAGACACCATTCAGTTTGAAGTTCTTGCCGTTGAGCCAGAAGCCCGTCTGAGCATCGAACCGGAAGGAGCGGAAGCCCGTTGTGGTCTCGTAGGTGTCTACCACCTTGCCGCCCACCTTCACTTCCGTGCGGACCTTATATATATTGGGAGTCTCACAACTCCAGAGCATCGGCCTGGCGACGGTGATGACAGACTTCAGGCCCTTCGACCTGCCGACTATCCTGCCTGTAGGATCGATGAGCGTATTCTCCACCGTGCCCCGGCCTTCGAGAGCCACTTCGATATTTACCTTCCAACGGCCTGAGAGGCGCCCTCCCCTCCCCCCTCCTGCAGGAGGGGAAGCAATTACTTTTGTGCCCCAATGGCCGACGTGCACCCTGGCCGTCCGCGTCAACCACACATGACGGTAGATGCCGCAACCGCTATACCAGCGGGAGTTCGGCTGGTCTGAGTTGTCAACCTTTACCGCCACGACGTTGTCGCCCTCCCTGACGTATGTCGTGATGTCATATTCGAAACTGGAGTAGCCGTATGGCCGATACCCCACCTTCCGTCCGTTGACAAACACCGTTGAGTTCATATACACTCCATCGAACTCAAGATAGACTTTTTCATCCTTCAACTCTTCGATTCTGAAGTGCTTGCGATACCATCCGATGCCGCCAGGCAGGGCACCGCCGCCCGCCCCACTGGGATGGCCCGCGAAGAAGTCACCCTCACGGGCCCAGTCGTGCGGCACGTCGATTTTGCGCCAGAAACTGTCGTTATAGTCCGCTTGCGCCATCTGTGCCGAGTCAGCCAGCATGAAGCGCCAGTCGCAGTCGAAATTTTGTCTCTCACGAGCCAGTGTCGTCAGCCCTATCACAGCCATTGCCGACACGAGGAGCATTTTCTTTATCATAGTCAGTTTTCGTTTTACCTTTTTACTTTTTTACCTTTTTACTTGAGCCTGGCTGTACAATGTAGGATTCAAACTGATTGTTGCCATATCTATTCCTGTTTTATACGATTCTTCGCCTGCAAAGATAGTGCAAATCGAGCGAAATTCAAAATAAATCGCGATTTATTTTTATTTCCAAGGTGCAGCCTATCTTTGAGCGAAGTTCAGAGTTACGACTATTTCCCCGAATATCCACAGATTTACAGCGATTAACAAAAAAATCCGTGAGAATCTGTGTAAATCTGTGGCTTTTTTCGTACCTTTGCCCACGAAAAAAGAGATTGTAGCGATGATATACATAGGACTGTTACTATTATTACTGTTGATAATAGTGCCGTTTGTCCGCAAGTGGGCAAAGGGAAAGCACGATTACGCAGAAGCCAAGCAGACGGTGATGGAGGCAAAAGACCACTATGCCTTTCTGATTGACAAGGATTTCAGGGTCAAGGAGACGAACTTCTACGAACTGAACAAGGATCTGGACGACGGACAGCCTAATGTGCTGGGCAATGTGCTGCACTGCTCAACAGGTTGTGATTCGGGTCTCTGCGGAACGGGCATAGCCTGCCAAGTCTGCCCAGTCAGGATAATCCTGACCAACTCATTCAAGCAAAAGCGCGACTTCAACAATGTGACTGCCATCATGCGCCTGTATGATGCGAAACGCGAGGTAAAGGACGTAGATGTCAGCGTGAACGGTCGCTTTGTCTATCTGGGCTATGTTCCCCACATGCTAGTGGACATCGTGGCAAGGAAATAAGAGTCCCCGCCGATTGGCGGGGACTCTTATTTCATGATTATTCAGAGTTGTACGCTCACGGCCTTGCCGTTGTACTGCACCATCTTGCCCTCAGGATTGTCGAGGTTCAGCGGCTTCGCACTGTCGGCAGAGATGAGCACCACATTGAAGCGACGGTTCTTCAGCATACCGTTGAACTGACCCTTGCGGGCACCGAAACTGACGGTCTTCGAAGCATCGTCGTAGGTGATGTCGATGGTGGCATACTTGCCCTTCTCATAGTTGTAG
>Ga0310694_10003161_pt1 | contig 16289 bp, 29 predicted proteins | sample 174DNAGHGhighgp2_FD_203884 | JGI IMG/M metagenome (GOLD analysis project Ga0310694, IMG submission 203884) | Sheep rumen microbial communities from Palmerston North, Manawatu-Wanganui, New Zealand - 1742 DNA GHGhigh gp2 (v2) (version 2) | ecosystem: Host-associated > Mammals > Digestive system... | reverse complement strand
CATTCCCAAATACGAGCCATCACTTCATCCTCGTCGTAAACACCTTCTGGAAATCGGCAGACGTAGGAGCCGGATTATGCTTCACGTTGCCGACAACGGGATTCCGACACATGGGGGCCTCGGTACGGAGCCAATCAAGAATGATGCTCTCCACCGCAGGAGAGACAAGATATTCCTCGATCTCCTTCTTAAAAGCATCTCCATAGATACGCTGGACATAGGCACGGAAGACGGGATTCCGAAGAAGCTCATGTTCGACCTGCATGGAACACTGAACCTTCGGAGCGTGCTTGACTCCGCAATCGTACCCTATGTACGCAGAAATCGCAAGCGAAGCAACCACAAGAAAAACCACTATTAGCCGTTTAAATACGTGTAAGAACATAGACAAAAGCCCCCATGACTACAAGTCCACAGATAAATCCAAGGAACGTCCACCCGAAGCCGAAAAGAGCCACATAGGGCGTCGCATCGCTAAAGTATACCACAGAATCCATATTCAAGAAAAACCCCTCCCAACCCCCCGCAAAGAGAGAAGGAAGGGGCACCGTTAGCCAGGTTAATTACTTGCCCACAGCGCGGTTGATGCCCTTCACCAGGAGGCGGAGGCCGGCAGCGACAACGAGAACGCCACCAATTCCAAGAATCACATAGGAACCCCAATCAGTGAGGTCAGTGACGATGGTATCGACAGCACCCTGGTTGAGGCCAGTCGGAAGAGCCGCATTCGCTGCGACGGCGGCCATGGGAATCGTTACCATGACAAACGTACGTGCCTTTTTCAGCATATTGTACTCCTTGTTAGGATGATGAAACAGCCCGCATAATGCCCAATCCCAGAAGGATCACCGCTGCCGCCAAAAAACAAGTAGTCATGGCGATAAGGGCTCCATCAAAGAAAGAATCATGAGCAAGGCTGTCGAGGTTTGCGGACATGGCAGTATCCACCACCGTAACGATAAAGTTATGCGTAGCAGTACTATCCATATCCAGTTAAAACCCGGCTAACGACTTCCATTAAATTTTCTTCAAGTCCACAGGTTTCCAGGACTTGATGGCACGGACACGCGGCTGCCATGCCTGCTTGCCTTCCTTCGTGCGGTACTGGTCGACCGAGAAATCGACATCCGCAATGCGCGGGAAGGTATCGACCTGTTCCTGCGGGGTCGGAACCACACCACCCGGAATCTCCGTGTACTGCTGTTCCTGGAAGATCTCGTAGAGAGCCTTCCCATCGCAGTCGAACATCACGAAACGGAAGTAGTGCTTGGATGTATCCTTCTTGCCATCGAAGGCAGCGAAATTAAGGATAAGTGCTTTCATGTTTTACCTCATCTTGTTTATGGTTTTGTTGGGAATACTCACGAACACGGCAATTCAAGTAGTACGTACAAATCAAGCACGTTTCCTTGTTGCCCTTGAACATACAATCCATCATACCACCCTCGCCACCTGCACAGGTGCAGGATTAAGTACGAAGTTCGAAAGCATCTTGCCAGTGCGGGACAGCATGATAGTAGGCATAATCCGCATTATCGGCAACACCTCCGGCAAAATCTTTACATCATAGTTCAAATTGACCTTGCACCACTTGCGGTTGCGCGAAAAAAGGTCCGTACCAATCTTCCTGGCAACGGCCTTCCATCCCTGACGATAACAGTCAGTGATGAACTTTACCTTGTTCGCACAGACCGTACGGGAGATTACCCCGTTCAGCTCCATGGTTTCAAGCTGGTCGAGAATACGAGAAACGGCTGTCTTCTCGTCATCCTCATACTGAAAGTTTGCCCTATTCAACTGCTCGTCAAACTGGTCGAGGATATCCCGCCAATAGAGGGCTCCGAGCCGTATCACATTATCGATGTTTTCCATACCGCAGGTCTCCAGGTTATTCTCTTGCAGAAATTTCGTACGGAACTGAACTTCGAAGCGTAGCTTGTTCTGGAATAAATCGAAGTTATTTTTGTAGAAGGTCTGCTTGAGGAGGTTGTAATCGAGATGCTGTTCAAGTCCTTTTTCGTCTATATACATCAGATGCGGGTCGGCATCACGGGTCAAATAAAAATTCTTCTGTTCCTTTTCCTTGTTGTAGAAAATGACACGGTACGGGCTCTTTGCAGTACCGAAAGAAATAGAACCATCGCCTTCCCTCTTCGCATCCTGGCGGTTAAGGCGGCAACGTTCAAGGATATCGATGTACTCGTCGGGAGTATAGCCGGGAGGCACCTGAAAATTTATGCTCAAGTCCATGCGCCGAATCTCCGCACGCTGGACGAATTCTTCGACAATCTTCCGGAAAGTAACGGTCGAGAAGGCATCTATACGCATGGCCTTCATCGCCTGGATACAAGGAATAAGAACGAGACGCGCTGTGGGTTCGACACCGCTATTGACCCCGGATGTCATGTTGTACCACTTGGCGACGGAATACTCAAAGCATAGGACGGGTATCCCGTACTTGCCGTTCTTGCCGTACTTCTTCGTTTCCTGGGATACCTGCATCTTGCCGTACCAGCTGCAACGCATCTCGTTCTTGAATCTCTCTGTCTCGTACGCGATATTGCCGAGTGTATCACGGATGCACGTACGGATATTCTTCGTGGAGGAATACGGAATGAACTGGTCGAGGTCAACGAACGACCTGCAATCAAAATAAATGCGGACAGTATCGAGTTCGGGAGAACGGGGTGCGGACGAATCAAGGACTTCGCGGCTCTTTTCCTCGGGATTGACTTCTTTCCGCATCCCCTCGGTCCTGAACGCACCCCTTTTGCGCTTCTTTGTCTTGACCGGAGCAATCTCGCAGACACCTTCGGTCTCGTGCTCGTCGTCAAGTTCCTCGTCAAGGACCTCGAACATCTTCCAGGCATGTACCCTGTACTTGCCCTTCTTGTAAACGCCTTTAGGCTTGAATCCGCTTCCTATGCTCATGTACCCAATTCTATATTATTTTTTTCTCGCGGTCAAGGGGTACAATGTAAAAAAGTAGATTTTTTTTCTATCAAAGGGCGTGTTACTAGGTACGCCCTTTGACCCTCCCCTACCCCTGGGTTTTTGTAAACTTTGCTTTACATAGCCCATAAAAAAAGAAAAGTGGGGCTTTTTAGGGCCTCACTTTGGTAACTATGCACGAATCAACTAATCAAGAAAGATATCGCTTTCTGCATCGTCGACGTCGGGATTGAAGTCATCCTCGTAATGAGCGGACTTCGGCTGGAAATACGTAGAGTCGAGCAAGCTCAACTTCCACGGCGACCAATAGATAAGGTCCGTCCACTTGTAAATCGCGGAACAGAACGTATCATTGTTCTTCGCGGCACGGAAATCGCTCTGGAATGCCTCGACAAATTCCGAAGGCTGGCAGTCAAGGTTGAAATCCCTAACGAGGTTCAGAACTTCCTGCAAACGGTTCCGGTCGTACCAACCCTTGCAGAGCTTGGTCCAATCGGTGAGTTCTTCGGGAGTCCGCTCGATAAGGTATCCCTGCTCGTCAAATTTCTCGAGTTCATCCTGCCAATGCCAGACGGTATTGTCACAGATGGACGCGGTCATGTAGAATTCGTTCTGCATGGAATTCCACATATCGATGGCGAGGTCCTTGAGCCTGGACTTCTTCACGTCTCCGGGCTTGTACTGGGCGTACTTGTCCTTGATAGCCTTCTGCAAGGCCAGGATGGACTGACGCTTGTCCTTGTCCAGGAAGAGCGAAGTAATCGGCTTCTTCTTCGGGAGCACCTGATTATGCTTACACATGATGCACCTCCTTGAAGCAGTAGTCGGCATCGTGACCGTTACGGGTCTGTTCAAGATACCAACTGGTGAGCTTACGCGTAACCTCCTGTTCAGAAAGGGTACGCACTCCATGCATCTTCTTCCCATCAAGAGTGAGGGTAATATCCCACACCTTCTGGCAAGAATTATCAAGATCGGAAATGGTCTTGATAGGATTGTGCTGCAGCATGGCAGCGAGGGTCTTGTGTTCCATATTATACCTCCCATGGTAAAGGAACGGGGTTTAGGTTGCTGGTCATTCGCACAGCCTACGAAACAAGCGCTCCTTATTCCGAAGGCTGTGCGGATGGAGTATCCTACACAGCGTTGATCACCTAGAGATTAAAACGGAAGGTCGTCAAGATCGCCATCATAACACGGAGCGTCATAACCTTCAAGAGCCTTCCAAGCCAGGTCTTCGAGTTCTTCATCATAGCCCAATTCATACATGTCACGTTCGTAAATGTTCGCGAACGAACCTGCATCAAAAGGATAACGAAATTCACGACAGTAACCCTTCTTTTCAAGGAATTCCTTGCAGTTCATGGCATACTCCCAATCTTCAACGGTCGGGATACGAATAGCATCAAGACGATTCATCGCCTGGGAATAATACCAGGAATGATGTTCGACTTCAATACTTTCGTCTTCCGGGTCCATCAAAGTAGCTCCGCTATCTTCAGTTTCCCATAATGCATCGTAACGGTCGGCAGTGTCTACCAGCTGTTCCGCGAGAGACGGGATATAGAGGAGTTCGGTGTTCTTGGTCTGGTGTTCCATAATGTACCTCCTGTGGTAAAGGAACGGGTTTGTTTCTATACGCACTCACGCACAGATTTAAATGTCAGTTCCTGGCACTTAAATCTGTGCGGGAGAAGGAGGTTGTCGGTCTACTACTACAACGACTACATCGTCTAATAACTACACCACGTAATATAATTTTTTTTGCCCCACGTAGGGTGAAGGCAAAAAAAATTTTTGCCATTTAACTCTATCAAGGTGGTAAAACATGAAAAAAACATGGAACAGGCTCTACGACAAGGTGAGCAAAATCGACACTGCGGACTTTACCGAGGAAGAAATGGAGAAAATCGACATCGCATGGGTCGTCGTCGCAAAAGACAAGTTCCTGACCGGATGGGGCCCGTCCGAACACAGGAACACGTACCAGGTCGTTATCTGCTGGAACTTGAAACAGAGGGACAACGTCTACGACCACTTCTGCAACGACGACACCTTCACCCTTGTCGCAAAATACAGGATGGACGATTTTCTCAAGTCGCAAAGGCACAATGCCCTGCTGACCTGCAAGAACGCACGCTATTGCCCCGCATGGACGAAGGAGGATGCATGAAGTACTATATCGACTACTATTCCGCAGTCCACTGGCTCAACAGGGACCTCATCCTTTTCAACAACATTCACGAAATCGACGAAGAATTCTTCTGCGAGCTGTACAAGGAAGACGAAGACGATGACCTCGGAGACCCGGTCGAAATCTTCCAGTACTTCCTTACGAACTTCACCGACAACGAAGTGAAATGGATGCAGAAAACCTTCCCGGAACTGCACTTCGCTTTCTCGAACAAACTCGGGCTCTGGATTCTTTGCGTAGACCACTACGGCACGTCCTGGGACTACGTGTGGACACGATGCGAACTCGACTGGATCAAGGGAGAGGAGGAGCCGGTTCCCCACTCTAAACTTAATTGGATGGACAACAAGTACACGTCGGAAATCGGTCTTACGAAGACCGTAAAATTCATGAGGTGCAAGTAAGTTTACCTCCTTGAAAAGAAAAGAAGCCACCCCCGCTTAGGTGAGGGTGGCTTTTTTCTTTAGCCACACAACACTAAACAAGGAGCAAACCATGAAACAGACCATCACCGATTACCTGAAAAACAAGTGCGATTCCGACCCGGAACTCGAAGAAAAGTTCAACGAGAACCTTATCGACGAGTGCATCGTCTACATCGAGAAGAAGGCCAGGGAATACCTGAACGACAACAACGGTGCCATCAAAGACGAAATCGTCTTCGGATGGGCAAGGGACTATTTCGTTATCGGTGCGGCAGAACTCGACCGCATCGAGAAGGAAAAGCAGGAAGCCGAACGCAAGGAACGAGAAGCGAAGCGTGAGGAAGAACGCAAAAAACGTGAAGAAGAAGCCCGCAAGACCAAGGAAGAAAAGGAACGCGAGGAAGCAGAAAAGAAATTCCAGGAAGCACAACACGCCGACGGACAGACAAGCCTTCTCGATATCGCAGGAGTATAAGACATGCATATTTTCATTGACAGAATACGAGAATTCCGTGGAGATCCGGTCTACGAAATCCTCGGCAAAACACGGGAACACAAGGAATTCTTCGTGATGTACCGTGAATGGCTCTCCGGAAAAAAACTCTGCAGAAACCTGGACTACCGCCAAATGGCAGGCTACCAGGCCTACGGAGAACCCGAAAAATTCCAACTGGCTACCGGATGGTTCATGAAAACCCCAGCAATCGTCTACAGGATGCCGACTCCAGATGACCTGGAACCTATCCTCAAAAGATTCCCGGACTTCAAGTACATCGCCAAAAAGAAAACCGAAATGTTCAACAAGGACGTACTCCGGGTGCTAAAAATGTGGCAGGACTTCCCAAAAATGGAAATCCTTCTGAACATGAACCTGCAAAAAATTGCAATGGACCGAAACTTCTTCAAGCTCAAAGAAGAAGCACAGAAGAAGACAATTCAGTACTTCTTCGACCATCCGGACGAACACACTTGCGCAAGTACAATCGCCACCAAATACATCCGAGGTGCAATGAAATACAACACCACGCCGTATTCCTACTACGAATACATGGAAGCAAAAAGGTGGAACGACTGCGACTTCAAGCTCTGGGAAAAACTGAACAAGAAAGGCATTTTCATAAGCGACTACAAACGCTACATGGCTAATCTCAAAAGCGACTTCCCCGAAAGACTGAAAGAGAAATACTGGACTGAATTCAAAGACGTCCACGAATTCCACCTTCGAGAAAATCACGTCAATACGGAACTCAGACATAGACGAGAGCTCGAAGACATGGAAGCCCGGAAGAAAAAAGAAAAAGACTTCAAGAAAATTACAAGAAAGTTCCAAAAATGGAACGGAATCTTCAACGGACTCGAAGTCTACATCCCTTCCAAAATCGAAGACGTGGAAAAGCAGGCAGAGGCGCTCAACCAGTGCCTTATCGACTGCGACTACATACAGGACGTCATCGACAAAAGATGCGTCCTTGTATTCATCCGCAGACTGGGTGAACCAATCGCAACCGCAGAACTCACCGGAAAGAACTGGAAAAACATCAACCAGTTCTACGGCAACGAGCTTGACCGCGACAACTGCGATCCGTCACCCGATGCTCAGATGGCACTCAACTTCTTCATGGACACTTTCATCCGGAAATCCGCTTAATACAACCTCCTAAGGTAAAGAAAGGCCCGTGTCCGAAAGGATGCGGGCTTTTTCCATTGAATCCAGGAACTACCTGCCCCTCATGGGGTGAGGGCAGGAAGTTCCTTCTCTCTTTTCTTTTTCAAGGAGGTCGATATGACTCAAAAGACATACATCCTCAACCAGCTTAGGTGCTACGGCTTCAAGCGGTATGACGATATCCCGGACGAGATGTTCGACTACCTTCCGGAAAACCTGGACCTCTCCAACGAGGAAAGGGAAGAACATTACCTCGAAGAACTTGAATTCAACTACTAACAAGGAGCAAACCATGACTACTGAAACCAAACCCAACACCCCGAACAGCGAGAAGATGCCGGAAAACGCCTTCGACTGCCTCTGCGTGACCAACGTGCAGGTCTATCCCTTCAAGGAAGGTCCGTCCCTCGGTCACATCAAGGGCCTCGCGTCCATCGTCCTCAACGACCAGTTCTGCATCCGCGGGCTGCGCGTGATGGACGGCTCGAACGGCCTTTTCGTCTCCTATCCTCTCGATCCCTTCTACAAGGGCGAGGACTACAAGAACATCTGCATGCCGTTCACGAGGCAGCTTCGCGAACACATCGAGAACTGCGTCCTCGAGAAGTACCAGGCGGCAATCGCGTAGACATTCCGCATAAACCAGGTGGCTCACGTCCGAAAGGGCGTGGGCCTTTTTCGGTGGCAAACATCAACCCCAACAAGGAGCATCCATGTTCATCGTCAGATACAAATGGTTCCCACGGGCCTTCCCGGGCGACAATTCCTATACGGTCGAAGAAATGAAAGTCCACGGATGGGCCCTGCGTCAACACGTAGGACGCAAGGACCCCCACTTCCAGTACATCGAACACTACCCCGTCTCGTGAAATCCGGAACCCCCTGCCCCCTTCACATGTGAAGGGCAGGAGGTTCCTGCCTATATTTTCTTTCAAGAGAGGTACACCATGAATTATCCAGCTTTTTCCCAGCAAACAAAATTCTGCGACCACACAATCACCCTGGACATGAATCTCGACGCCTTCGACTGGTATCAGTTCGCCTGCGAAAGAGTCCGGTTCGAAGACATGCGCCCCTGCAAGGACATCGAAGAAATTCACGAATGCATGCGCAAAAGGGACATGTGGGCCAAATTCGCAAACAAGACCCTGATGGTTCTCACAACCGGAGAAGAATAGATTCCCATATACCTCCGAAAGAAAGGGGCTCACCCGGCGAAAGCTAGGTGGGCCTTTTTCGGTGAGATAAACATCAAACAAGGAGCAAACAATGTTCAGACTCAACATTTTCTTTCACGACCAATATCCCGAAATCGTAAGTACGGAAATCTACAAAACCAAAGAAGAAGCAGAAAACGAGGCCAGGACTAAAGTCAATTTTGAAGAGGGAATGGGCTACGAAATCGAAGAGATTAAATAAAAAAGGCAAGTGTCAATTTATGGCACTCGCCATTTTTATTTTTCTAACAACAAGGAACAAACTATGGACAAGGAACATCTGAAAATACTCATCAAAGACTTCATCAACAGGAAAGAAAAATACCTGGAACTCTATCTCGACCCGGAAGGCTGTACCACATGCGGCGAAGTATGGGCAGCAAAAGAAAGCATGAATGCAAAAGAAAAAGAACTCTGGGAATTCTTCGAAAAACTCACAATCTACAAATCAGAGGTATAAAAATGAAATCAACAAAGAACGTAGACCCCTGGGATTTATTCAGAGATTACGCAAACACCGAAAAAGAAAGAGAATACTGGATCGGAACATCTGAATTCGAACAAGTAAAAATCGCAAGATACATGCTCGAGAGATCAGTAAAAAAATTTCCGGAATGGATTCACATCGAAAAATGGCTCAAAGGATGGATTGAAGACTGCGTAAATCAAGCAAGTTACGAAAAAGAATACCTTGGAATAGACTGCGATGAAACAACATTCACATAAAATATTTTTGCCCCCACTTAAGGTGAGGGGCAAAAACATTTTTCACAATCAACAAAGGAGTACATCATGGCTAAGAAAATCAAAGTATTCTTCAAATGCTTTCAGTGTGACAAACAATGCGAAAGAGAAGAAGAAATGGATCCAAACGAAGTCGAAATCATCTCTGGATACAACGACCGGAAAGACTGCAACTTCTACTTTGAACCAACAGAGGTTATTCATGATTAAAAACATAATTCCACTGCCAGGAGTAGAAGAATGGTGCGACCACTGCAAGAAGCACTGCAAGGACATCAGGCCACCGTTCCTCATCCAAAGCGACAACCCGAACATGAAAGACATGGTCCTATGCAGCTGCTGCATCGACCTGGCTCTGAACGAATACAATATCCTTCCGGAGGAATTCTAATGTACGATGAAGCATACCTCACTGAACTACACATCGAATACTGCACAAGAAAAGTAAATGAAAACTGGAGCTTAGTTGTAGAAGGAAAAAAAGCAGCAGATTATTTCGTCAATGGAATGATGTGGAGCTACTACAATGAAGTGCTAAAATTCTGGTCGATAATGTACGGTACCCACGGAACCTAAAGGAGATAAAAATAAAATGCTCGAATATATCATTGATTTGATTAAAAACGAAAAAGAAATCCTACTCGTTACAATAATACCAACAATTGTCCTTATAGTCGCAATAATAATAGGAATCAAATACAGCGAATACGAATGCCAACAAAAAGCAAAATTCCAAGAACTTGAATATTATTGGGGATTTGTAGAAGGATGCATGATTAAGAAAGACGGAAAATGGATAGATTACGAACGATACAGAATATTGGAATAAAGAAAGGGCCTCCCAGTCAAGGGAGACCCTTTTTTGATGCCATAGGAGGCAGACACTAAGATAGAAAATTTTCGGCATCATGCAAGGTCTTATGGCCCAATACGGATATGATTTTCTTGACATACTGGCTTCCGGAAGGAGTATAAACCTCGAACTCGTCAATATCAATATCCCAAAAACCAGGCTTGAAATTCTCTGCAAGACCCTTATTTGCAAAAGTCGAGTCAGTCTTATCGATAAAAGTCTCAAGATGGAACTTGGCACCTTCCAACGCCACAAGACCGACATTCCAACCCATTTTCATCTTTTCGTCACGCTTGGAACGATACTTGGCCTCACGAACCTTAAAGACATAACAAATCATCTTAATTTCCTCCCTATGGAAAGCAAAAGATTAATAATCTGAAGAATCGACTTGAACAGCCTCATAACGAACCCCATCTATTGAATCCCGCAAGGCATAATATGCCCCCTTATAATAAAAATCGTAGCCATCAATAAAGCCGGCAATATACGCATCATCACGACCGTAAAACTTGCCAAACTGAAAGACAAACACCAAAAGACATATAATGAATCCGAAATCAATCAGATAGTCCAGAATCTTCTTCTGATTTTTCTTCTGTTCCATTTTCTTCCTCCTGGGCAGACGATGAACTTTCCTCCGAAGAACTGGACAAGCCTCGATAATTCCATTCTTCAGTCTTTACAGAATCAATAAAATCGAAACGGGGAACGGTATCAAGGACAAGCTTTTTAAGCTGAACAATCTCTATCAAGAAAAAAGATTTTACTCGATCAATAGACTTATGAGCAAAAAGAAAACCGACAACAGGCAAAGTACCGAGAAAAGGTATGCCCCTAGTATTATACTGATAAGAATCAAACACACCGAACATCGATACGGAATCCGAACCGCCACCGCCGAAATTACCCTCGATAATAGAATTCATATCGTCACGTTGAGCAAGAGAATACTTACCACTGATACCACCGCCAACAGAACGATGCAAATCAAGAGTAAGACCGTAATCATGATAATCATAATCAGTACGGACCACATCGCCCGTCTGGTAAGTAGACTTTTCCTCCTTCATCTTGGACCCCCAATGCAGAGATGCAGCGGAATCTACATCAATCTCGATCGAACGAAATTCAGAAAGAGTATCACCTTCAGACACCGCACGAATAGACCAATCCGAAAAGAACTTAGGCATCGACCACAAATTCCCGGAAGCCCACAACTCGACCCAATCAACACCATAGGAATCAAGGAAAGAAGAAGACACCACATAGAAATTGACACGGTATCTATCCAAAGGAACAAATACAGAATCAAGGCATCGCCAAGCCGCCCCCTGGGCCTGAAGGCCCGTGGAGGGGGGCGGCGCTCTATGTTTGCAGGGCCGTTCCGCAGCTGCGGAACGGGAACACTTCAAGGAATCGGCACGCATGTAATGGTGCAAGAACTTTGAAGGCACTACCTGGACAGAAGAATCGACACAGGACACAAACGCAGCATCCTCGTCCGTCTTCGGCTTGACAGTGACCGTATAAGGCTTGTTACGGCCCGTTTTCTGCAAGACATACCCATCAGCCAGGGCCTGGATCTTGAGAGCCTTAAAAGCGCTTTCAAAGTCCTTCTCGTAGATGCTTACAGGAACCTCAAGATTATAGAAATCCCGAGGCAAGGAAGTACGGCACCATCCATCACCGCAGAGCATCGATACAATCTTGCCCCAAGTAAAGACTCCGTTTATCTTGTAGGGTACATCACTTTGGGCATGGAGAAAGCCCGGTATTAGCAACAACAGAGCCGTCACTAAGCACGAACGATGGTTTACCGTGAACATAGATCCACTCCTTTACACATAAGCCATCCTGCGATGGCGGTTCGGGTGATGGCGAAGACGGATCCACCTGGCTAACAGATGAAGTCGCAACCGCCGACGATACGGGCTGCCCCGTATTTTCCCTATGAATATCGTTGAACTTTCCATGCACAACACGGTCAAAACGACCGGAGAAAATGAAAATCAGAAGAACGATAATACCGATAAGGAAAGCCCAAAAACCCTTGTTGCGAAAAATTACGTTGTACGTTTTCCTGTTCTCGACAACATCGGAAGACTCGTAGGACGAATAGCAACAGAAGCAAGAAGGATTCGGAGAATAGGTCAGACGCGCGAGAGGCTTGCGTTCCAAGTCAAAACGGTCAAAGACGTAGATAATGGCAAGCTTCTTCAAGCCAATATGTTCAGCGCGTTTAAGCATGTAGGTAATCTGCGTATTCCTACGGAACGTAATATCGACAGACTCGATAGCCTGGGTAATGTATATCACATCATGCCCATAATGCCTATGACGCGTAAGGTAGTTGATTACATCCTTCGAGTACTGTTCCTTGAAATCACGGGACGAGTAATAATTCTGGGCCTCGTCAATGACAATCAATGCATTATTGGGTACATGCTCATAGAACTTACGGACCTGGTCTATATCTTCCTTCCACGTACCATCTTCAAGGTATACTCTGCCTAAAATATGCAGGTTGCTATCGACATCGATAGGGCTCAGGTCGAAGTAGGTAGCGATATGGATAGCGGAAATGTTCTCAATATTGGTATACACCGCCCTACCCTTCTTCAAGGCAGGGATAATGTACTTTTCAAGCACATGGACGCTCTTGTAAGAGCCAGGAGAACCACAGACCGCGTAAATCATCTTGCATCCCCAAACTTGCCATACAGACGGTATCCTTCACGGATAGCCCTATAAAGCATTATATACTGGAACGTGGAAATTATAAGACCAATACAGACGTCGGCACCGACAGCACCCCAAATTGCAGTAAAACATTCCGGGAGAGATGATTTCGCCCCACGGATAATCGCAATAGATTCCTCGATAGGATGAAGCCCCTGCTCGTCGGCAAATTGTTCAAACGTACTCATCGCAATATCGACAGCCTTCATGGATACATCACCCCAAATCTGGTATATACGCTGCCCGATACCGTCAGCCATCGACGATGCAAAAAGGACACCAAAAAGCACATAAGGCTTCTTGAGATACTGGATAATCTTACCCATATACCAACCAACATTATACAAGAAAGTTCCCTTCGCAAAAAGAGTAGCCTTCATCGCAGTCCAAATAGTCCTAAACGAAGCCCAGATAGCCCAAATCCAAGTACCAATCTTACCCAGGACACCACCCATCGTCGCAAGCTTACCCGCATTGAAAGCACCGCCTACAAGCAAAGCCTTCAATGCATTAAAAGACGCACCAATCAGGGGAGAAAGACTGATAAGGATAAATCCGATATTTACAATCCAATCAAACCAGGACCAGTTCTTCCAGGCACCCGTAGTAATAATATCGGTAATGGAAAAGCCCGTTACAACAAGCCCCAAAACTATACCGAGACCAGCAAGTATAGGCATTATTTCTTACCTCCCCCCATCTTTACCATGAGGCTCCAAATCATCATGACACAGAAAAGCGAAGTAAACAAACGCAACACAAGCTTCATAAAATCAATCAAGGTATAGCCACCCGCAAAATGAATATCACATACGACAGTATCCAGATGAATACTCACGGGAGGAAGAACACCGACACGAGGCATATTGACGCGAAAACAATCACGAGGACAATTCCCGGAATATCCGGAAAAAAGCTCTTCCACCGCATTCCCCGCAGAATCGACACCCGAAACACGCATAAGCTTCTCCGCATAGACCCTTGTCATACTATCGCTACGGACATTAGCCTTCGCCGACGCAGAATCAAACTTGGCAGGAAGAACAGCCTCGACAGAATCAACAGTAGAGTCAGGAACCCACCTACCATCATACATATTCGTAGTATCTATTCCCGAGCCCATGGATGTATCTATACTCATGGTATCCATCCCATGCCCATACCCCTGTAACCACAACCGCTCGAAGTTCGCAGTATCGTACACAACATGTGCATCCTGCGTCAAGACAGTCGTCGCACGGATACTTACAGAATCGACATGTACCGTATCGAGCTGAAGAGCCACCTGCATCGTATCGAGAGCCGAAACAATAGCCTGGGTCTGCTCCGCCATGACCGGAGTAATACGGTCATAATACGCATCCAGGTTCACAGAAAGGACACTATCAGTCTTCTGCGGAATCGACTGGACAGCCGAAGTAGTTTCCATAATCCTATCGGACAAGGTAGAGGATGCCGAATTTACGGCAGAAGTAGTAGCATGAACAGCCGAAACAATATTGCCCGAACCCTGGGTCACGGCAGAAGTAATAGAACTAGCAGCGCTCGTTATGAGCGAATTCTGTGCAGTTATGGCCCCAGCAACGGCAGAGCCGGCTGAACCGATAGCCCCCTCGACTCCGGCTCCCGCCGCACTGGTAGCGCTCTCTATCCTGCCTGCATGTACATTCAAGGCATAATCCATGGCAGACTTAAATTCCTCAAGGGTCAATATCAAGTCATGATGAAGCGCAGAATCCTTCGCAATCTTTTCCGCAGAAGTATTCTGGACAACAGCCTGCATAGCCGCCAAAGCACCAAAGAAACCATAGGTAGAACCATCACCCAAATGAACCGGATCCATAAAATCCTCAAGGTTCTTGTTGATGCGGTTCAACTGTTCCGTATAATCGATAACACTATCCGTCAAAGCTATCTTCGTCGCAGTATCCCCGACAAAGGTATTATTGGGAATACCCTGGGGCTGGTTATAATACTCGTTGTAATTCGCACTGCAAAGACCGCCATTCATATTATAAGACATGAGAGCCGCAGAACAAGTATGAGCCTGGCAGGTCCAGGAAGCGGAACCGTTCGAAAGGGTGCAGAACCCGTTCGAGCAACCAAGACAGCGGACGGAACTGAAGGTAGTCACCATCTGCGTAGAATCGGATCCATCAGACGCCTTCACGATTACGGTAGTACCCGCAGAATCCTTCGTCACCACTTCCTGATGCTGAGTAGACGTTCCACCCGTCTGCCCTCCAGGTGAATTGGTAACAGTGTTCCCCTCGCCATCGACAGACGTACCGCCATCATACTGCCCGGAAATATAGTCAGTAATGGATACCTGCGTCTGGTTACCCGTAGACTCCGTAATCGATACTCCAAGGGAATCAAGGTAAGAATCACACACCTTATAATCCTGATACGCACCTGCAAAAACCTGCCCACGAACACCATTACTACACTCCATGTGGGTATATTCACGATACTTGCCCTCGTAGCACTTCGTAGACGGATTAAACGTCATGCCGGAAACTTCGGACTCCGTATAAGACTCGCAGGTAACATCCGTACACATCTCGTCGGTACGTCGAACCTCGGTACAATTATTAGTCGACACGGGAGCACACTGTTTTGTCTGTTTATTCCACATATACAGCTGAGTACAATATGAATACACACTCACACCATTGCATACCGCAGAGCTACCGGACACCGCACACGCATCCGAACCGTCCGCAGGAGGCTCGCAACCGACAAATCCGGAATCGAGAGGAACATTCCCCTGGTTGAACTCCATACAGCATTCCGCAGTAGTGCACTCGGAAGGGTCGGACGATTTACACTGCTCCGCAGTAGGGTTGAGTGCACAATAGACACTATCTGTTTCCGCCTGCGTATCACATTTAAGGTATGTGCAGCTTCCATAAATATAAGAATTAGGTGCACAAGCAGATTCACTGCAAGAACAGCCAAGAAAAACAGAACCGGAAGGAATATTAGGTAATTGTGCTTGATTAGGTTCAAGAGGACGTTCACCACCACAAGCAACAGTGAAACGACAGTAATAAGATGTACTCACACGAGGATTAGTACACGCACCCCAAGAGTGCGAACAAAGTAAAAGCAGGGCGAGGAACGCGAGATGCAACACCCCGACTAGATGAGGATATGTCCCCCGCCCTGCCTTCATCTCAACACTCCTTCGAGAACTTGCGACGCAAAGCATCGATGGCAAGGTCAAGAACCAGGAAGAACATCAAGGTACTACACCAAACAATATCCTGGACACATTCCCAAATACGAGCCATCACTTCATCCTCGTCGTAAACACCTTCTGGAAATCGGCAGACGTAGGAGCCGGATTATGCTTCACGTTGCCGACAACGGGATTCCGACACATGGGGGCCTCGGTACGAAGCCAATCAAGAATGATGCTCTCCACCGCAGGAGAGACAAGATATTCCTCGATCTCCTTCTTAAAAGCATCTCCATAGATACGCTGGACATA
>Ga0310694_10003160_pt1 | contig 16291 bp, 14 predicted proteins | sample 174DNAGHGhighgp2_FD_203884 | JGI IMG/M metagenome (GOLD analysis project Ga0310694, IMG submission 203884) | Sheep rumen microbial communities from Palmerston North, Manawatu-Wanganui, New Zealand - 1742 DNA GHGhigh gp2 (v2) (version 2) | ecosystem: Host-associated > Mammals > Digestive system... | reverse complement strand
TTCATTTCAGCATCGGTTCGACAATTACAGTATCCGCGGAAAACGTCACGAAGACGGTTCCGCTTGTCGCCGTGTTCAGGTAGGGAATGTGCAGGGAGTCGAGCCTTTCGATGACCTGTTTGCTCGGATGCCTGAACCTGTTTTTTCTCCCGCTCGAAATCAGCGCGAGTTGCGGCGCAACGGCGTCCAGAAATGGCGCACTGCTCGAAGTCTTGCTTCCGTGGTGTCCGAGTTTTAGGATGTCGCTTCGGATGTTGGCATCGGATGCGAGAATTTCCTTTTCGCCTGCGGCAGTCAGGTCGCCGGTGAGCATCGCCGAGTGCCCGAGCCCGTGCGCCCGAAGCGTGATGCTGCCCTGGTTTGCGTCGCTACATTTGAGCCCTGCTGTCGATTTTGGGTTGGGATGGACCGCCTGGATTTCGAAATGGTGTTCCCTCCATGTGAATCCGCGGCCTATGTCGCGGATGTGAATTTCCCTGTCGGCAGCGGTGGCGATTGTCTTTTGCCAATCTGCCTTCGCTTCCGTGCGCGAACATTCGTTTATCCACAGTTCCTTGACAGGAAAGGTACGCAGGATGCTGGAGGCTCCGCCGAAATGGTCTAGGTCGGGATGCGTGATGACGATCGCGTCGAGTCTTTGGATTCCCGAGTGACGCAGGAAGGGGACGATGACGTCTTTTCCCATGTCCCTCTTGCTTCGGTCTCCGGAATCGACGAGGATGTGCTTGCCGGAAGGCGTCGTGAGTAAAATGCTGTCGCCCTGGCCCACGTCGATAAGCGTGAGGTTCCAGGACGGATGCGAAACCCGCATGTAACCCTGGACGCAGAAGATGGCCGAAAACAGGAGCAGGCACAATAGGCCGAATTTCTTTGCAACCGCATTTTTGCGAATGGCGGGAAGGAGTGCAAAAAGGACCCCCAGCAGCAGGAGGATGGCCGGGGAAAATGGACCGACGGTGATGGCGGCTCCCGACGAATCCGAAAGCAGGCGCGTGAGGAAACTAGCCATGCGCAAGAAGAATCCGGCTGCAGCGCAAAAGGTGTCGCACAGGGGCTCGATTGGCGAAAGTAGCGCGAAAAGTCCGGCCTGCATGCCCCACGAGACGAGCGGAACGATGATGATGTTGCCGAGCCAGGCGAGCGGCGAAAGCGTCTTGAAATGGTGAATCAGGAACGGGGCGGTCGCAAGCGTCGCGCACAGGGTGACGTATGTCGGGGAGAGCACGTAGCCTTCGGCAAGTTTCCAGAGGCTGGATTTGCGGAGGCCTTCGGGGATGCTTTTGAAGGGGTTGCAGCTGTTGCCGAGCAGGATTCCCGCCGTGGCCGTTGCCGAAAGCTGGAATCCGGGGTTCCAGAGTTGCGACGGGTCGGGGAGCAGGATGAACAGTAACGCGACCCCCAGGCTGTTGAACGTGTTGGCGGGCTTCCCGAACATGGTGCCGAGTTGCGGGATGGCGAACATCAGCACCGCGCGTTTGACGGCGGGGGAACCTCCCGTTACAGGGACATAGACGAACAGCAGCGCGATGGCGATGAGGTTCGCCACCTTGTGCGGCAGCCGTGTCGCCTTTAAAAAGACGCTCAGGATGCCGGCGAGTAGCACGACGTGGAAGCCCGAAATGGCGAGGACATGGACAAGTCCTGTTCGCTGGAAGTCGTTGCGGATGGCATCGGGGATTCCGCTTCGGTCTCCGGCGAGGAGCCCGAGCAAAAGTCCGGTTTCGGCGGGGTCGAGGTGTGCTTCGAAACGGCGCTTTATCCATTGGCGGAATGCGTAGAAGCTGCGCTCGGCGGTCCATTTCCCGTGCCAGGATGTCCAGTGCCTGAACTTGCCGTATGCGGCGAACCCTTGACTCCTGAGCCATTCGCGGGTGTCGAAAGCCCCGGGCACTGTCGGGGGCGTGACGGGGTACCACTGGGCCTCGAAACAGATGCTGTCTCCGGGTTCGGGGAGCGATTCGAACGCTCGTTTTTCAGTAATGCGCAATCGGTAGCCGCTGTCCGCCTTCACGATAAAGGCGGTCCCGCTAGGCCTCGGAAGGAGCGATTCGATGTTGCCGCAAGCTTTGACCGGAATTTCGCTGGGTTCGTGGCCGGCATGCAGATGTTCGCGGTGGGCTTGCGCGGTATGGCTTACGCAACCGCAGACGAGCGTGAACAGGATGGCGCATTGGACACTCCTGTGGAATGTCCTCGCGACGACGGCTATGGGGATGAGCAGGAACGGTGCATAACCCGGAAAATCGAGGCTTGCGTATACGGCCATCAGGGTGAGTGCGCTGACGAGGGCCGGTTTTCCGGCCAATGGGGCGGCCAGTTCTTGCAGGCTGGCTAAAATAAGTGCATTTTTTCTTGTCTTTATGACCATCTTTTATCTACTTTTGGGTTAAAAGGATGTCTCTATCTATAAAAACGGTTGAAAACGGAAAATGAGCCAAAATCGATGAAAAAAATTTTCAGTTTGATTTTTCTCGTGAATTTGGTGATGTTGCTCGGGTGCTCCGAGGTCGACCCGGGCGAACCTGTCCTGCAACCGTCGTTCATGAGTCCATACGTCCTTTTCCCGAACGATCCTGCCATAAGCGATTCTGTGGCTGCATACCTGACTTCGGGGGCTGTCCTGAGTCTTCATCCGGGAGTCTCGTACACATTGTCTTTTGACAAGGATTCCTTGTTGGATGAAGCTCCTGTCTTGCAGCTTTTCAGGGTGGGGGGTGCGCTGGACGACCAGAGGTATTCCATAAGACATGTGAGGTCCTTGGATGCCGTCGAAAAGGATGGCCGCTACTACTATGATTTTGTCTGCGAGGAGAATGACAGGGCGAGATGGGTGACGACGCTAGCCCTGAATGGCGATTTTTATATGGGCAATGTGAAAAATGTGCGGCTCGACGCCGAAGGCCCGTATTCGAAAAACTTCTCCATCAACCTGATTGTCGTGGGTAAAGTGGTTTTCCCCGATTCCTCCATGACGGTTCAGGCTTTTGCCGATTCGATGCTCAAATCGTTCCGCAAGTTCTTCAAGGGAATCGGTATTGATACTTTGTATGTACGCTACGCCCATGAGCATCCGGATCTTGGAAAAAAATATCCGGCGGACGAACCCTGGCTTGCGGGAAGGTCGTCGGACGACCTGTTTGTTTCGGAACTCGGGGGCTGGCCCGAGAAAGAACTGAAAAAATCCCTGGACCTGGTCCTGGTGCACCGTATCGAGGCCGACCATGTGCTTGGGTACTCCTATTTGTACTCAGGAAACTTTGGCGGAGGAGAGGGCAGCACGGTCGTCATTGGCACCCGCGAGAAGACTCCCTACGGAGAATCGGAAGTCACGGTCGGGGAAATCCTTGAAACGGCTGTCCACGAATCGGGACATTTTCTCGGGCTGCGCCACACGACTTCGACTCGCAGCGATATGAGCGAGACGATGGATTACTCGGTGCTTGAAGACGGATTTACGGATACGCCGTTCTGTCGCGACTTGCTTTTGAGCGGGCTTCTCAAGAAGAACTCTGTTGGGCATTCGGATTTTGCCGTGCCCGCCTACCGCTTGGATTTGGCTGCGGCCGCGGATTTCAGCGTGACGGACTGTCCGGACCACCGTAACCTCATGTTCCCCAGCGTGACGGGCGAGGAATTCGAGGGCTTTTCCGAACAGCAACTGGAACATGTCCGCAAGAACCTGACGGTGTTCCCTCATTAGGCCGGTCAGTTTTTTGCTTGCTTTTGTGGTGCTTGTATGGCAGAAAAAAAACAATTTTCGGAAGATGTGCAGCTGATAGCCTTTGTGCTTCAGCAGGGTGCGGAATGGGATACGCGGGTAATCGAGATTCTGGAAGATGCCTGGGGCCCACTCCGTTACAGGGGCAAGCTCTTTGCATTCGACCAAACGGACTATTATGTGCCCGAAATGGGCGAAAATCTTTACCGTGGCGTGGTCTCGTTTGAAAAGTGCATCCCGCCGGAATCGATTGCCCTCGAAAAGGCCCGCAGCAATGCGCTGGAACTTGCGGCAGACGTCTCCTCGGCGTCTGGGGCGCGGCACGTGAACATCGACATCGGCTACATGGATTTGGACAAGGTCGTGCTTCCTAGCTACAAGCGCGGCCCCTACAAGCTCTATGCGGGGGAGGGGGTGTGGCTCGACATGCTATTGACCTATTCCAAGGGCGTTTTCCATCCGACAGCCTGGGCTTTTGAGGATTTTAGGCGCAATCCCTACCAGCACGACCTCCAGCTTATCCGTGAACGCTGGCGGAAAAGTGTCCGCGGATAACGGCGAATGCCAAAATCCGGTTCTGCATGTGTTTTTGATGCCGAAATCTTATTTTTCTGTGTCAACGTATATATATTTGCAATATATGCGAGTATCCAATAGACTTCCCCTCATGTCGGCTGCCTTGTGTGCCGCCTTTTTCTGGGCTTGCAATGACGAGCCTGATCCCAAAACCATGGCAAAGACCGATGCACCGGCCAAGGTCGAAACCGCGAAGCCGGAACATGCCAAGTTGAAAGCGAAGGTCCGCAAGTCACTGGGCGATGCGAACTTGCAGCGCAAGAGTGAAGGTGACTGGTCGCAACTGCGCATCGGGCAGTCGGTGATCGAGAAGGACCGCATCCGCACGGGAGCCGAATCCGAAGCGGTCTTGTCCGTGAGCGACGGTTCTTCGCTGTGGATTACGGAACTCTCCGAAGTGACGCTCGATGTGGAAATATTCGATTCCCTGAGCCGACAGGTCTCCATTGTAGTCAATAATGGTGGCGTGCACTTTGATGTGCAGAAACAGAAATCTGGAAATACGCTCATGTTCCGCACGGGAACGGCGACTGCAGCCATTCGCGGTACCGCCGGCTTTGTTGGCGGGTACAACGGTCAGATGGTGGCCTCCCTGAAGGAAGGCAAGGTCGATGTTACCGGCGCGAACGGTGCGTCCGAGAACATTGTCGAAAACCAGACCGTGCTTGTGGACCAAAACGGCAGGGTGAAGAAACTGCAGTTGAGAAGTTCCGGTACGAGGGCCCTTTCGACGCAGCTTTCCAACGTGAACATCTTTGGCGACGGGATGATCGATTCCCTCGAACAGACCTTGAACGATTTCGACAAGGATTACTCGAAACGCGCGGACGCCTTTGAGAAGAAACTTCGCTTCCAGGCCTCCCCGCTCTCGCCTCAGGTGTTCTTCCCCAACGTGACCCTGCAGGCCCGCGTTAACCCTGGTGTCGTGGTGACGGTCCTCGGCGAATCGGATACGGTGGGTGCAAACGGCGTCTATCAGCGCACGTTCGAATGGGATGACGATGCTTACGGGACCAAACGCTTCCTTGCGACCTGTAGCGAAGGCGATGTGGAAATCCAGTGCTACATGTGGGTGACGGAGTACGTAGCTCCGGCTCCGGTCGAGGAATCTGCCCCGGCAGAAGAACCCGCTGCCGATACGGCTGCCGCTGAACCCGCTCCGGCTCCGGTGAAGGAACAGCCCAAGGCGGAATCCAAGAAGGAAAAACCGAAGGCGGAATCCAAGAAGGAAAAACCGAAGGCCGAACTCAAGAAGGAAGAACCCAAGGTCGAACCAAAGAAGGAAGAGGCTCCTTCGGGCAGGGACCTCAAGAGCCTTACCTTGAAAATGGGCGCATCCGTCGAACGCAAGCATCTCGACTTGCCGAAGACGGAATACTCTACGGACCTGAAGTTCAGTCTCGGTGGCATCACCCGTTCGGACCTTTCCGAAATCAAGGAAATTGTCGTGACGCGCAAGGGCAAGGTTGTCAAGTCCTTCTCGGGTGCTGAACTCGATGGAATGGAATACGCCGTGCCCGTCACGATCGGTCTCAACAAGATTGCGAAGTTCGACGTGAAGGTTGTCCTCAAGAACGGCAAGAGCATGCGCAAGACCAAGACTTACGAAGTCTACTGCTTGCGCGGAAACCACATGGGCAATGCTCGCAACTTCATCCAGTACAAGACTCCGGAAGAAGAATACGAGGCAGCCAAGGCTGGCCTTGAAAACGAATAGTAGGTTTAGGAACCTATAAAGGACAGATTATGAAGAGAAATGAAAATGGTGTGCTCGGTCTCCGTCTGGGCTCTGTTCTTGGTGCCTTTGCGGTTGCCTTTGTGCTGGCGGGTTGCGCATCGAATCCCCCTGCGAAGGATGACGGCTCCGCGGCCGCCTCTGCAAGGAGCAAGGAAAATAGGGCCCAGGGCGAACTCTCTGCGAAAACGGGAGAGGCTCCGGCTGCAAAAACGGCTGACGCTGCTGAGGCTGCCGACGACGATATCAAGGTTTCGACGGTGAGCTTCAAGGTCCGTCCTACGGTTCTTGTCGCTCCGGCGATGGGCGCAAAAATGGCAGGAAGCATTGACGTTATCCGCAAAAATCCGCTTGCGAAGACGGCGATGGAAGTCATCAATACCTATCTCACGAGCCGCGACTATACGGTCATGGGACTCGAAAGCCAGGCCCAGCTCGATGAAGTGGTGCAGCTCCAGTCCGATATTGCTGGCAACAACGAGGACCTTGCCTATGTGGCGGGCCTCTCTGTGGGAGCCGACATCAACATCACTTTTGCGGGTAGCATCCAGGAAGATTACATCGTGATTGACCTGAACGCAAGCGAAGCTTCCACGGCGAACCTCCTTGCTAGCGAATCCATGCGCCTCAAGGATAACGGCGAAAGCCAGCGCGTGCTTGTGCAGAAGGCCGTGCAGAGGGCTATCAAGAAACTCGAAAACAAGGTCCGCGACCGTCTCGCCGAAGAACTCGAGAAAGGTGTGCAGTACAAGGTGGTTGCGCATTTGACCGGGGACTTTACCGACGACCAAGCCGAAGAAATCTCGAACATCGTCTCCATCAAGATGAGGAAGAAATTCAACAAGATGCAGGTGATTTCGATGAGCAGAAACACCTATGACTTGCTTATCTATGTGGATCCGGACAAGTACGAAGATGCACAGATGGTCTACGGCGAATTTGTCGAAAGCCTTGATGGACTCGCAAAGGTCCGCAAGCAGAACATCACGAAGAAACTGATTATCCTGGAAATCCAGTAATCCGGGAGTGACGTTATGAATAAACTATTTCTCGCCTCGCTGGTTGCTATGACGGCGTTCGCCTCGGCCGAGGTGCTGACATACACGGCGACTTCGAAAAAGTCGCAGAAGGAAGCTGACCAGCTTGCGTTGGAAGGACTTGCAAAGCAGCTGCGGACTAAGGTCTCCAGCGAATTTGAGACTACCGTGAAGGAAGATTCCAAGGGCAAGGTGACATCGACGGCCAAGGGCATGAAGAGCACCTCTACCAGCATGACGCTCAAGGGCGCGAAGCTGACCCAGGGACCAAAGTCGAAGGGGGCTTTCCAGTCTACAGCGACCATCGATACCGACCTGATGGCATCGAAGATCCTCATGGACTTGAACTCCATCCGTGCTCAGATGAAGTCCAAGGACTCCATCATCCGCTTCGACATGGTGGACCGCGATTACCGCAAGATGGGCGTCGACATGGTCGCTCTCGAGAAACTTGCCGATTCCTATACCGAGCTCCTGGAAGACTTGAGCTGCGTGCAGAAGATTCCGAAGGAAATGAAGCTCGAGAGCACCCTTGGCGAACTGAAGGAATACCTTATCTCGGGCATGAGTAGCCTGAAGATTGAAACCGACCTCACAAGCGAAGCCCTGATGGTGACCGTGACGGATTTCGCGGGCCCAGTGAAGGGATTCCCCCTTGCATTGACCCAGGATAGCAGGGATATCGCGCACGAGAAAACGAACGATGAAGGCGAGGCCGTGTTCTCGCTTGCCCAAGTGAAGAAACTGCATCCGGCGGGCGAGGTGACGGTGCATGCCGACTTGAATTTCCGCTACGTCCGTGCTGCGGTCCTCCTTTCGCAGACTGTGCGCTACGATTCCGAGAAGGCCGCCTGCACCTACAGGCTAGTCTGCGACGGACCGGTGGAGGCTTGTGGCGCTCTCAAGAGTTTCTTGGCCGATGCGGGAATCACCCTCCTCGACAAGGAGTCGCTCCCGGCGCTCAATGCAAAGCTCCAGTTCACCGATAAGATGAATACGAGCAAGACCCTCTGCACGTCGCGTGGTACCGTGACGCTCGGTGCTTTTGAACAGCAGACGACTGAATCCGTCCAGGGTGTCGGCCGTGACGAGGGCATTGCGCAGGCGACCGCGGTGAAGAAACTCCCGGCGACCAAGCTGAACCAGATGTTCGGCAAGGCCTGTCAGAAAAAGTAGGCGCGAAGGAACGTATAGAGGAAGAGGCTGACGGCTGCGTCGGCCTCTTCTTTTTGTTGAGGTAAAAAAAGGGGCCCGGCCATGCGGCCGGGTCCTTTTCAAATGCGGATTCCGCTAGGAATTACTGCTTTTCGATTTCGGCATCGAGTTCAGCGTAAGCCTTGGTGGCAGCAGCGCGGATCTTGTTGGCGACAGCGTCGTCATAGGAACCGGCGGCCTGGAGGCTCTTGATGAGTTCTTCGACGAGGTTGGCGTCGAGGGTCATGATGCCGTAGATCTTGAAGTGGCCGTTCTCGTCGGTTTCAACCTGCACGTCGGTGAGGGTAGCACCGCTCATGTGGGTGTTTACGACAGTCTTGGAAGTGCTCTGGAAGTGTTCGGCAACCTGGTCGTTCACGTCTTCCTTGAAGTTCTTGATGAGAGCCTTGGTCTGGGCGTCGATTTCCTTGGCGAGGTCGACACGGGCGTTCTGATCGGCCTTTTCCATGGCAATCTGTTCGTCGGTGGAAACACCGATACCCATACCGGCAGGCACGTGGTCCTTCAGGTATTTCTTCTTGAGCATCTGCATTTCGATGAGCTTGCTGGCAGACTTTTCCTGCGGGGTCGAGCTACAACCGATCATGAGGAATGCTGCGAGTGCGGCAACGATCAACTTCTTCATAGTAAACTCCTTGTTGTTGTTTTTCCCAAAATGGGATGATATGAAGTCTGTAAACAAAAATATCTTAAAGAAACAAGAAAGTCAAGTCAAATTCGGTATTTCTTACAAAAAAGTGATTTAATGTGATTTTTGAGGGACAAGAGGCTTTTTGGCATGGTTTTAGATGTGATAAATTAAACATCCAAGGGCGATTATGGCGGCAGTCCTTGCCCTGAGGCGGGTGTTTCCCAAATTCAGGAGGTGCGTCTTGCCCTGTTGGTAAGATTTGACGGCCCCGATTTCCCGGGGGGAAAATCCGCCTTCGGGACCTATGAGGAGTGTTGTCCTACGGTCTAGGACGGGTGCTTTGCGTTCGCCATCGATGTCGCAGAGGACGAGGTCCCCGCCTTCGCTTTCGAGCCAGCGGTCGAATTCGACTGGACCTTCGATGCGGGTCAGCCATGGTTTTTTCGACTGCTTGAGGCTGACCAGGCTCTTGAGTTCGGCGCGGCGGATTAGCTTGTGCAGGTCGGAGTTCTTCGGCTCCTGCGAAAAGTCGGTGCGCAAGAAATAGATAGTGTCAATTTCTGTCTGTGCCGCGTGAAATACGACTTCTTCTAGCGCGTCGTCCTTGAGGCATGCGATGGCAAGGTTCAACTTGGGACGCTCGGCCGATACGGTTTCGAACCTGTCGATGCGGACTTCACAGGCCTTCGGATCGGCCTTGACGATTGTCGCATCGGCAAAATGCCCGAGCCCATCGCAGAGTTCGAGAGTGTCGCCGACGGTGGCGCGGCAAACGCGGACGGCGTGCCCGCTTTCGTTTTCGTCGAGGGTAAATTCGCCCACGTCAATTCGCGGACAGTAGAAACGGCTGTCGGGAGTCTTCATGGCGTAGAATATAAAACTTTTTGCGGGTGTTTGCTACATTTACCGCATCGTGGAACACAAACCGGTAAAGGCAGTCGTATTTGATCTGGATGGCACGCTCTACTTGAGCGGGCGTCCTTACCCAGGTGCTGTCGAGACGGTGAAACGCGTGGCAGCCCGCGTGCCGGTCTATTACCTGAGCAACAACACGAGCAAGTCGCCTGTATTTTACGAGAATCGCCTCCATGTGATGGGACTTCCGCTGCGTGACGATTCCATCATCTCTGCGCTCTACCTCTCGCTCGAAGCGATTCATGAAAAGGGCATCAGGAACGTGTTCTTCTTTGCGAATCCCGAAGTGCATGAATGGTTCGCGGCGCAGGATCCGAGCCTGAACCTTTGCCCGTCGGTAAAAGAGACCGAACTCGTGCTCGTCGCCTATCACAACAGTTTTGACTACCGCGAACTCTGCGAACTCAGTTTCCGCGTCCAGCGCGGGATCCCGTTCTGGGTGACGCATACGGATTTCGTGTGCCCCGATGCAAACGGGCCCGTGCCCGATATCGGAAGCTTCATGGCGCTTCTCAAGACGGCCTATGGCGTGGAACCGGAACGCAGTTTCGGAAAGCCGAATCCGGCGATGCTTGCGGGCGTACTCAAAAAATACGAACCCGAAGAGATCCTCTTTGTGGGCGACCGCCTCTATACCGACTTCGAACTTGCGAAGCGCAGCGGATGCAGGTTTGTGCTTCCGCTCTGTGGCGAAACCAAGCGCGAAGATGTAGAAAAACTCGAGACCAAGCCCGAGTTTATAGTTGAAAGCGTCCGCGATATTGACTTCGACGCCTTTTTCGAAGGTCGTGCCTAGACTGGCCTTGGCTAGGCTTTTTTGCGACGGATAAGAACCAGCACCCCGATAGCGACGAGGAACAGCGCCGCGACCGCGCTCACCTTGATGCAGGCGTGCAACGGACGGCTCCGGTATTCCATGCGGACTTCGGATTTGCCCTTCGGAATTTCGACGGCGCGGAGCGTGCCGAAAGCCTTGTAGACTTTTGCGGGCTTGCCGTTCACGGTCGCGTTCCAGTAGGGATGGTAGTTGCCCGCGACAACCATGAATCCTGCACGGTCGCTTTCTACCTCGAATACCTGGGTGTCCATCTTGGGGCTTGCGATAAGCTTCGCGTGCCCGTTCGCGACTCCGCCTTCGCCTTCGTGTTCGGGCTTTTCGGAGAGGATGACCGTTTCGCGGTAGTAGAAGCTGTCATCTTCGGGTTCTGCGGCTGGAGAGACCTCCGCGGCAGCTTCTGCTGTCGTGGAATCGACTGTGGCTGTCGAGTCTGTTGCTTCGGCAGGGGCGCTCTCTTCGGCCTTGGGCTTACGGATGGCTGCTTTTTCGCGCAAGGTCTTGATGGCGCTTGCATCGTCCATCGTCACGGACTGGCCATAGATGTAGGCTTCGCCCATGGCCGTGGAAATCGGCATGTAGGTGGTGCCCTGGCGCGTGTCGAAGACGATTGCTCCCACGTTCATGAGGTCGAGGAACGGGTGTGCCGCATCGGGGTCGTTAATGTTCTGGAGGTAGTTGGCGTTCTGCTGGCCGCCGCGGAATTCGCGGTAGGAGGCAAGCTCGTTGTCGTGGAAGCCGTCGGCGTTACGCAGGTGGTATTGCGGGAATGCGTTTGCACCGAGCGACGGCTGGCGCGATAGCGAAAGCACGCGCGGCGTGTTGAGCGAATCGGCCTTGTAGGGAGCCTTGATGGCGGCGACCACGGCGTTGTTCGGCTGGAGGTACTGGGCCGCGGGAACGTTCTGGATGAAGGCTCCGTTGATGAAGAACAGCTCGATGGCGGCGACGACGGCGAAGATGCACGCCTTCGCGACGGTGGATCCCTTCCAGAAGAAGAGGAAGAGTGCAACGACGATGGTCGCGAGCGCGAGCACGAAGCTCGGGATGATCTTCGCGGCGGTCGCTTGCATGATAATTTCGTTCAGCGGCTTGAAGTAGGGCGCCGTGATCGGGTCTGCGAGCAGGTCCTGTCCGCTCATGAGGAATGCACCGATGGCGGTGAAGCCGAGGACGAAGCAAGCCTGTGCCACACGGCTTGTGATGCTACCCTTGTCCTTGAAGGCAGTCTTGTAGGCGTCGATGAAACTTTCGAAACTGAGAGCCTTGCCCTGGTCGTCTACCTTCATGATTCCGATGCAGACAAGCGCATAGGCGATGCAGGCGACAAGCCCGAACGGTCCGATGAAGAGCGTCCAGTTGTAGCGTGCGATGACGGTGAGCAAAAGCAGGACGACGAACATGGCGGCGCCGTGCTTGAGCGCGCGGAGGTTCCTTGCCGCATCTTCTCCCTTGTCGCTGATGGCGCGGAGCACGGGCCCTGCCATCATCACGAGCAGCAGCGGAAGCCAGAACAGTGCCATGCCGGGCGCGCGGAAGTTCTTGACGCCGGGGAGGATGGCGTACCAGAGCTTGAACAGCGGGGAGTGCGCTCCCATGCCGTAGCTGAGGGCGACGACCATGCCCATGGCCCAGAATGTTGCCCAGCGGCGCTTGCCGGGCAAGAAGAGGCAGAGGAACCCGAGGAAGGTGAGGAGAGTGCCCGCGCTGTTGTGGTCGAGCTTGAAGCTGTTGTGGCCCCAGTAGAACGGGGAGCCTCCGGGCATCTTCTGCAGTTCGCCCCTCGAATACGAGATGAAGGAGCTGCCGACGATATCGCCAGACTTGGGATCCTGTTCGTACACGTCCACGCCGATGAACCCGGGGAGAATCATCTGCGCGAGTTCTTCCTGGTGCAGGCTCCAGCTGACGGCGTGGCCCATGTTGGTATGGTCGCCTTCGCCGCGCACGGATTGCGTGGTGGTGTACAGGTAGGGCGGCACCAGCTGGAAACAGGCGAGCGCAAGCCCGAAAGCGAGGCCTGCGGCGGCAAGCCCGATGCGCTTGCCGCGCGTCTTGAACGTGTTGCAGTGGAAGGCGGCCTCATAAAGCGTGTAGAACCCGGCTCCCCACAGGAAGAGGTAGGTGAGCTGCAGGTGGCTTCCGAGAATCATCCACGCGATGGTAAGCGCAAGCACGATAAGGTAGGGGAGGCTTCCGTTGCGGACAACCTTCCGGATGGCGAGGAGGGCGAGCGGGGCGATGGCGAAAACCATCATCTTTCCGTCGTGGCCGCCGTAGATGTAGGTGAAGTATTCCGGCGAGAAGGCGTAGAGGAACCCGAGGAGGGCGGCCCACCAGCGGTTGCCCGTGAGGTTCCAGGCCAAAAGCATGGCGCTCATGAAGGCGACCCACACGGTGAGGATGAACTTGAAGCCCACGGCGCGTGCCGGGTCCATCAGGAACTGCGTCCATACGAGCGGGTGGTAGGCGTCGGCGAACAGCGCGTCGATGGTGGGGATCCCTCCCAGGCGGCTGTCGTCCCATTCGGTGACGATTGGGTTTTCGGCACGCAATATGCGGCTGCCGATGCCATTCAGCTGGTCGCTGTTGAGCATCAGCTGCGAGTCGTCAAAGACGAACCCGCGGAAAACGATGAAGAGAATTGCTATGAAGAGCGCGGCTGCTGTCGCAAAGAAAATGGGCTTTTTGTTCAAAAGATTCATGTTGGGAAATATAAAAATACCGCGGGCGAGTATGCCTTGCGGTATGGCGAAAAACGTCGAACCCGCGGTCCGACAGCGTTGTGCGCGTTTTGGCTAGTCGGCGGTGTTTTCGTCGACCTTGTTGTACTTGATGAGGCTGTAGATGCCGAACGCAGAAATCACGCATACGGCGACAAATACGACAATCTTGATGAGTTTTCCCATAGTGGCTTCCTGTTTTAAATTTTTTTTAAAATACCTTTTTTTCTGGAGAAAAGCAAGTTTTATTTTTATGAAAGGGGCCGGATATTCAAAAATTGGGGATTGAGGACTGAAAACCCGCTGTTTTTAGAGGAGTGGCGCCAGGAACTCCGCCAGTTCCCGGTTGAGTCCGCTATTGAGCGCATCCGCTTCTTGCATGGTGTGGTGCTCGTCGCCTGCAAAGTCGCGGGCGCGTTCCCCGCAGATGTCTACGCCGATGATTTTGTGGTTTGTGGCGAGACCGGCGATGATATCTTTGAGTGCTGCTACGTCCAGCGAACCCTGATCCCAGTTGGTGGCCGCGTAGGCGGGGGAGAGGGCGTCCTTGTCGATGGAGAGGTAGATTCGGCCTTCTGTCATCCCCGACTCGGTCGGGGATCTTAAAGATTCTCGCATTCGCGAGAATGACGAGGGTGTTCGCGAGAATGACGAGGGTGTGCGTGAGAATGACGTGGGTGAACCGGTTTCGCGTATTTCGCTTTCTTTGATGAAAGTTGCTTTGTCTAAAGTACTGGTATCGCCCGCCTGCGAAAGTTCTTCGCGGATTTCTTCCACGAGGTGGTCAGCGACCCCGATAATGACAACGTTGCCTATGAACTTGTTTTCTTCCAAAACCTTCTTGACCCAGCCGCCGCAACTGAGGATGTTTCCGAATCGCGGTTCCTGCATGTCGGGATGATGGTCAAAAACGACAAGCGAAAACGGTTCCTGGACCATGTCCGTCCAGATTTTGCTCATGTAGTGGTAATTGCCGTTGTCGAAGAAGTGAATGCCGCCCGCATCTTTAATGCCCGCGTCGGCAAAGCGCCTGCGAATTATTTCAACGGCCTCGTCATCGCAGTAGCAGTCCGTACCCGGAATATCGGCGCAGTCAATATAGCGGATTTCCGCATTCGCTGCCGCGGAAACCTGACGCGAACTTCCTTTCAGCGCTTGCATGAAGGGCTGAAAACTGTAAACACCCGTGAAATCGAGAATTGTCGTTTGCACATAGGAAAAATAAAAATATATATTGGAATCATGAAAGTCAAAAGCCTTCCTTTGTCGCTGATTCTTGGTCTTGGATTTGTTTTCCTGGGCTTGCAGCAGTCTTTTGCGCAATCTTCGACAATCCGCTATACGAATGTGGCCAGCGCACCCAAGGCGATGGGGAATGATACCCTTTCGGCCAATGAACGCGAAGCTGTGCAGCTGATTGCCAAGGGAAACGCTTACCACGACAATAGGATGTTCCGTGAGGCCATCAAGTGCTACAAGCAGGCCGATTCGCTCTCCCCGAAAAATGCGACGGTCAACTACGAACTGGGCTATTCTTACATGATGCTTAGACAGCTTGACAGTGCCGCCTTGTATGCAAAACGCTCCATTGAGATAGAACCGGCCGAGCTGGCGTTTTCGCTTGTTGGCGACATCTACGATTTTGAGGAAAAAATCGATTCTGCATTGAAGTATTATGATCTCGGCCTGTCATTTTATCCGAAATCCTACCACCTTCTGTACAACAAGGGAGTTGCGCTCTTTTTCCATAAACGTACGGACGAAGCTTATGCGGCTGCGAAACTTGCCGTAAAGTCGACACGCCAGCACGAAGGTTCCTATTTCCTGCTCACGCAGATTTCGGCGAATAGGAGGATGTGGATTGATTTCTTTGTGAATGGTGTTTATGCGAATTTTGTAGGGGATACAAGGGATCGTGCTGCTTATGTGAGAAAGTATTTTGCAAAGTTGATGCTTATCTTTAAGGAAGTGCTGGAACGTTTCGAGGACCACCCGCTGCTCGATATCCACAGGGAATGGGCCAGGTCTACGGTGTATCGTTTTGCCGAGAGCGAATCGAAATTCGAAAAGTTGAACTTTGACCGCCTGGATTCACTGGATGGCAGCGAAAATGACTTTGAAACTCTGGTAGCGCTGGGAACATTCGCGATGCGTGAGTCCGTGATGCTGCCTTACGAATTTGACTTGAAACCGTTCTATAGACAGATTGTGGATGGTGGCTTCGAGGATGTTTTTATGCGGGTTGTTTTCAGGGGTGTGAACGATATTGCATTTGAAAGCTGGAAGATGATGAACAGGAAACGCTTCGAACAGTTCTACGAAAAGGTTGTGTATCCTTTCTGGGAAGGCGAAGCTAGCCTGAAGGCTCCGGTGCTTATCGATCGTCCGAACTAGGTGAAATTATTCCTACAGCCCTTCTTTGGTGCAGTTTTCACGTAGTTCTAATCCGATTTGGACGTAAAAGCGCCGTCATCGTATCCCGACGAATTTTCTGGAGCAATCGGTTCGGGCTCGGGATCGCCCTTCAGGCAGCGGATGTTCCAAGCAGGAGTTGTATCGTAAGACTCAATATAGACGGAGTCGCTGCTCGTGAAGGAGAAATAATAAACTTTGCTTCCTCTGTCGATGCGGTTCCCGTAACTGTCGTATTCTGGACGGATGAAGGTGGTCGAAGTCCACAATTGGGCGTATTTGCCGACGCCGTAGACGCCGTCTTCCTTGTTCTGCGATTTTCCGCTAGCCTTGATGCCGAAACAGTACTTGTCGGTGCCGTTTCCGTCTTTGCCTTCTTCATCTTTATCCCAGCCGGAGGTCGCTTTTAAATTCTTTCCGGCCAAGCCGACTCCGCCCGTGTTTTCGCGAAGTTCGTCAATTTCGTCAAAGGTGGGCAGATGCCATCCATCTGG
>Ga0310694_10003159_pt1 | contig 16305 bp, 12 predicted proteins | sample 174DNAGHGhighgp2_FD_203884 | JGI IMG/M metagenome (GOLD analysis project Ga0310694, IMG submission 203884) | Sheep rumen microbial communities from Palmerston North, Manawatu-Wanganui, New Zealand - 1742 DNA GHGhigh gp2 (v2) (version 2) | ecosystem: Host-associated > Mammals > Digestive system... | reverse complement strand
TGTATTCCATCAGCGGTTTGGGTAAAGGCACCTGCGCCGTTAGCATCGAAGCCAACGATTCCGACAGGTTTCCAACTAGATTACGTTCCGCCAGAATATAGAGTACAGCGCGAGCATAAGGCTCTAACTCTTTCGCCTGTGTCTCATCAACAGTAGCATCCTGTCCACTTCCATAGCGTTTATTCAAATATAGGAAGTATTTCCTGATTTCATCGGCTTTTATATAGTCAGACATTATGCTGAATGCCCCGTTTTCATATTTGATGGAGAACCCTGTCATAGTATAGCTTATGAAGGTATCATCCATGAAATACTCGTTAATGCCAAAGTCATAGAAAGGCTTCTTGACATCCTCCGCATCTGCATCCTCTAACATCAGCAGCCACCAATTGTAGTCTCTGCATATCGTCAGCAGTTTCGACAAAGTACTCTTACCGCTGCCTTGATCACCAATAAACAACGTCAGCCTACGAAACTCAATGTCCAAATTCGTTATCGGACCAAAATTTCGGACCATAAGTCTTTCGCTATACATTCCTGCCATATCTGTATTTCTTTTATTTTTGTGCAAAATTACTAATTTCTCTTTTATTATCTACTGTCTGTTGTCCTTTTTTACGCTTTTTTATCCAACTTAGGAACGTAAGCGTCCAATAATGGTATGATACTCTCAAAGTCTGGAGTCATCAAGCCCTTGTTGGGTCGCCCCTTATCTATATTGGTATATCCCTTGTCATCACCAAAGAAATCCTTGTTCAGGGCCGGCGAGCCTTTCTGCCTGAACAGCTTCTTGTCATCCAGATAGCCCACAATATTTTGCCACACAATTTTTACTCGGTCACCCCGTCCGCTTTCCAACAAGCGCCACAGAATTTCCGAATGTTCTGTCTCCTTAACTGATAGTGGAGTCTCGCCCTGCCCCAGAACTATCTTTAGCATTGCCTTTACATCCTCTGATGTAATACCATTCACCCAATCGCCCTTGTCAGCTAAATTCAGTAACTGGTTGAAGATGTTCTGCCTTGGTGTAGATAACATTACTTTGTAGTCATTCGCACTGCCAGTAGAAGGTCTGTTTTCATTATCACAAGTATTTTCAGGGTCTTGCCGCAGCGTTTCATCCGTCACCTCCTCGTATTCAGCCTCCTCAGCATCTGCCGTATGCCACAGTCCGTTCTTATCCTGCACCAGCGTTACCTTGCCCCCAGCGTTAACCTCGATGTTCGGCCCGTAATTATTCTTGATATTGAATCCCATTTCGTCTAAAGTTCACGTAAATTTGGCGTAGACTTCGTGATGATATCTCAGTTGATTGAATATATCGTATATTTCCATATCTTCAAAACGTTATTCCGTTACTCTTTATTGTAATCCTTATCCGGCAGTTCCAACGTTCCCCCATTATGCTCAATGTTGGGGCCAAAGTTCTTGTCGATGTTTGTTTCCTTCTTGTTGACAAGTTCAAGATTCAAGATATTCTGCGTTGTAGGCTTATTCGCTGCCTTCTGCATAGAGTCAAGAACTTTGTCCTGCTTCTGTTCCTGCCTGTCCTGCTGCTCCTTAACTTTAGCAAACATTGTTTCGAGTACCTCGGCGGCTTTCTCACTCCATGATGTGCCTGTCAATAAGGTATTTATCTGTTGATAGGCTGCATATTGTAATTCAAATATTGGAAGACGAAGAATACACTCTGCTATGGTATCAAGTCGGATGTATGATTTACCTAGACCTACTTTCATTTCTGCTAAAGCAGCCTTGTATTCTTCCGTCTCGCGCAATTGTTCTTGCTTTTCTCGTTGGGCCTGCAATAATTGTTGTTCTAAGACACTCTTTTCTTGTTTGGCGCTTTCAGCTTCATTTTTAGCCAATAAATAATCATGTGTGGAATTAAAAGATTCCAAGTCAAGTATAAAACCCTCTGGTAACAATCCTGCATTTCCAGTGTCAGTTACTTCATCCATATTTATCCACAATAGTAACTGATTATTTATGTAGCTATTAAGTAATTGATGAACTTTATCAAACGATTCAGGACTTAATTCACCAATAGTTTTAGATGCTTCTGCCTGACCATAGATGGCCCTGGCTACATAAACAGGCGTTGTTGCCTGACTTAACTTAGCTTTCTCGACAAGTTTTTCTTCTTTTTCAGAAGGAAACAGGCTCATGATATGTTTTATATTTTCAACCTGAAATCCTTCTGTGTATTTTTTCCAGTCAACAAAATCGGACTGTCTAAAGTATTCTGTTCGTGGATAGAACTTAAGTCGGATATTCTTTTTCGTAACTTTTTTTAGAGCCATAAAGATGGGACGAGTGCGCAGTTTGTTTTCTATCATCATCCGTACATTCTCAAGTTTGTTGATTTCTCGAAGAGTTATATAGACTATAGAGAAAACTACATTTGCGACACTGATAGGCATTCTTTTTACCGCTTCCTTGAAATAATCATTCTCAAAATAAATCTGATCTGAGAAATCTAACAGAAGCGAAGTTGTTTCATAAAACGCCTCGTTGATAACGCTGTCAATAGTCCACGAACCATTTGCGCGAAATTTTGCTGATAATATAGGAACGAAAGTCTGTATGAAGGCTTTCTCCTCTTCACTATAATCAAATAATGACTGATGTTCTTTATATATTAAATATCTTGGGTGTCTCATTAATCTTTATCAATTATCTTAATTATCAAGCCCAATCCTAACTCCTCAGACACCTTTTCCAGAATCTCTGCTTTGGTATCTGTACTAAAATTAGTAGAAAGATAATATCCGTTACTTAGTTGCTTCTGCGCTCGCTTAGTGTTTTTGAAATCAGGCAATTTATCCTTTGATATTACCGCATATCCAAAATCAATCTCTTCAATCAAATCAGGATAATTGTTCTCAATGATCTCGACATAGGTATCCGTAGCCGAAGGATATTGAATCACTTTACCATCAGGAAATTCGACCCTAAGTATTGTCACTTTTCGAGTCGCTTTTGATTCATATATTTTCTGTTTATCTGCCTGGGAGCGAACTTTATTTTCTTTTGTTTTCTTGACCTTTCCCTTCTTAACCTTCTTCAAGTTCTCAAACATCTTTATCCAGTCAAAGGGATTCATCTTTTCCGTAATGTCTAAACCGTAGAAATTCTCTGCAATTCTAGACATCACCTCATAGTCAGGGTATTCCTCTTTAGTATAAGGAATCAATAGTTTTACCAACTCCTCATCAAGAGCGACTATCTTTCCAAATTCGTCCAACTCATAATATTTTTCTCGCTCATCAGGTTCATCATTAAATAAAGATGTCTGCTTTGGTTCTGAGTCAGATTTACTTATCCAGTATTCGACATAGCGATTCAAGGCCGCTCTGATGGCTCCATGCCAAGGTACATCTTTCTCCTTGATATCATCAGTCGCTACCAATTGTTTCATAGGAATCTGATACTGAGCATAGTTCAGACAACCAAGAAACAATGAACTGTATTTTTCTAATATGCCATTTTGAACAACATAATTCAGAGCATTTAGATAATTGCTAATAGTACTCTTAGTCCTACCACTAGTCTCTAAGAAGGTACTATATTTTTCCGCATTAACTGCAATATCTACAAATGCATTATACAGTTCTTCTGGAGACTTTAGTTCACCTGTCTTGGCTTGAAGGCTCGAATTCTTAGCAACAAAGATAGTTTTTTCAGGATAGAAAGTTTTAATATTCTTGAGGTATTCGTAGATACAATTGCCAGGTATGCACACTACATCACCATCATTATTCAATGGCAATTGTTCAATTTCTCCTGTCTTGTGAACACGTTTCTGCAATGAAAGACGAGAATAGAGTGATACACTCTTACCTACATTTAGACGTTGCTTACACCAATAGGGATTCCATGTTGTGTATACATCATTCTCCTTGTCGTAACCTAATAGTACGAATAGTGATTCTGACTCTTTTATTCGATCAAAATCATCACGCACAGGTAACTGAATCCGCCAAATATCTGGATTATTATTAGACAACTGCGCAGGGGAAAGATTCTTAATATAGATAAACGTTTCTTCACCATCCACTCTAATAGTGAACGGATTCAAACCTCCTATATATTTCACATCATGTGCTGACGTATGCGACAAGAATGTTAGCATGAGGTCTGACGCTGACATTAGATTTGTTCCCTCTGACATAGTCTTTTTGCTTTAATAAAGTGCGTAGAACAATGTACTATCATCTCTATTGAATCCCTTATCTCGTGCATCAGTGAGATGGCTTAAATCTGCGCTAAATCTTACTTCAGACACTAACTCAGGGATACATGACTTTTCAATTTTAGGTATATCTGTATGCTCAAAGAAACATAGACTATCACAGGCTTCTGAATAATCAAAATATTTCTTCCTTGCCATATAGAAATCGCTACCCAAAGTTTCCATCATGACATCATAAACATGTAGTCTGACTTCGCTATCAGAAATCTTCATGCTGATACTATCGTACAAATCATACACAGAAAGACCGTTCTGGTCCTTTGCCGATTCCCTTACTATCGTAGAGCATACCAACAGGCGTGAACTGTCAGATGGGTTTAGTTGGTCAAGAGAAAAACGGTGAATGCGATTTTCGCTAGATGTACTCTTTACCTCAACTTTATCACGTCCCATAGTAAAATCGTATTTTGACTCTGGTTGTGAGTGCCATGCTGTAGCAATTGTAACAGGATCTTTGCTCTGTTCTATCATCAGCAATTCTGCCCATAGCCCTTGTAGCTTGTGTACAGGTTTACGCTTCAGTTTTGAGAAGATAGATAACAAACTCTCAATTTTTGAAGCTATCAGGATATTTGAGGGCTTTTTGGGCATCATGCCAAGCATCATCAGGAAAACATCAACAAACATCTTTTGCAATTGTTCGTTGTCAGAGCGCAGTGTGATAATAGTAAAACGCTGATTATCTATCTGAACGTCTTTCTCGACAATATTGCATAGCATATTATATTCTACTGACAGCAGTTCTGCGTTCAGATTGTGCATCATACTTGCATTATCACTCGTCACCAAGAAGAACTTTGGGAAGCCATCTTCTGAGCATCCCAATTTATGTAACTGGTCTGGCAGGGAAACAACTCTGTAACGGCTTTCATTGCTGTTAGCAGCGAAGTCTTGTATTTCTTCAAATAGTTCTCTTGCTATCATTTTTATTAATCTGTTATATTATACTTTACAGTAACATTCGCATTATATTGTGCTTGCAATTTCTCAGGGAAATGGAATGCCAGCACATAGGTTTCGCCATTAGGTGCATCGGCAACGGGAAGCCCTTGAAGAGCGATGTGGTGTATTTGCAGAGTAATACGATCTGCATCCACCAAATTTGTATCGCCACAATAGTTGTCACTCTCGTTGATATTGCTTCTACCTTGGAATGCCTCCACTCGCCAAGTTCCTTCTCTCTCGTCAAGTAACTTACGATTTCTTATCTGGTTATTACTCATAAATATGACGTTGACAGTTCCAAATCCCATTGTTTCAAGATATTGCAAATAACGAATAGTCATCGACTTTGTTACAATATCGTCATAGCTGCCAGCTGTATAATCTGTTAACATAGGAACAATATCCATCACATTTATTTCCTTCAGAGCATGTTTCTTGATTTCCCCAACTGGATATTTTGAGGAATTGTAACGTGAAAGAGTGAATTCATGAGCACCAGGAAGATGTATCTTAACAAAGTCATCTACGACGTGTTTGTTTTCAACAACCATCTTCATACCATTCATTCGCTCATACTTAGTCCACTTTGTCAACTTGACCTTCACCATCTGTTTTGGCAGTACGTTAAGCCTGGTAGGTCTAAGATTGGGCGAGAGCATAACTCTGTGCTCATATTCTTTAAGACTACTGCAAGACGCAAGCAAACTACGTAATTCTTCCTCATGCTTTACGTAGTCCTTATAGTCTCGAATTGAGTCTTTTGGCAAGTAAATTCGACATGATTCAACATAGTCTTTTTTGTATCCAAAGAAACGGCAACGCTGCTCGATAGTATCGGCATTTGTGATACTTGTAGTATAGCGAGGCATATAGGTCGTTGTCAGTTTCTCAACTGTAAATCCTCTGTTCAACATTTGAGCACCAATAAGTACATTCATACGATGAGAATTCCATCTGATGTTATTGGAGTCATCGTCGCTGTCACCAGTTATACGATAGATTTTGCAATCGTTTATCACATCAGCTAGATAGCCTTTGACTTGTTCAAAAGTAGGCCGTCCTTCTTCTGGATATAATTTTAGTGCCTCTGGCAACAGTGCACAGAATTTCTCTTGCAAAGTGACATTGTCTTCATGCCAGACATCCTTGTCTAAACTTTCGCTCCAGAGATTCACCTCATCTGTAATCCATTTCGCAAACAATTTATTGCCCTCTATGATGTCAGTAGGATGAACCATCATCGTAAGTTGTTTAATGCCAGGACGCTTATACCATTTAATAACCAGTATAACAGCCCAAACATGCATCATCAATGCCTGACGTAGAGATTCTGGCATCTGTCTCAAAGGTTTTTCCTTTTTATGATATACTTCGTTCTCAGGTATCTCTACCACCAGTTTATCCTCATAAGGCCAATCTTCCTTTTCTAGTCCAAATATCTTCTTTCCTCCAATGTATTCTTCACCAGGAATAAGTAACGTGTGACTTTTTGGTGACAACAAATCCATTGTAGTAATTAAAATGTTAGCCTGTGGCGTAGCTGTGTATTGAATATAAGAATTGCCTGGCATCTTACTCCGCATCCTAAGAATAGAAGCATAAATTGCCGACTCTTCATCTTCTCCACTCGTCTTTTTACTATTCTTGTAGCCGAAACTGTTTAGTGAAGCCTGATCTGCCTCGTCATCAATGATTAATACCGTCTCGTTTCCAAGAACTTGTTTTACCTTTTCGTGGCTGAATATTTTGGTTACATTGTTGATATACTTGCAATGCTTCAGAATTGGAATAATAAGTAAGGGCTTGTCAGAAAGGCGAAGAGCCTTAATAACAGTACTTGTGTCATTGTCTGTTGGATTACCTATAAACGAATAACGGTCTATTTCTAAATCAGAATCTAAATCCTGTTCCAATCTATTTGCTGTCTGACTTTGCAGGTTTGTGGTTATACCTGTCAATATAATGGCAACACGATAACCGTTATCTCTTGCCATTGCCAAGACACCTGTAAAGGACATTGTCTTTCCGCTCTGTACGTAACCAACTACAAGATGAGTTGTCTCATGGTTTTTAATAGCATCATGAGGATTGCAATGATTCAATATGTCACAGGTTGAGGCACGGAGATTGTAGGCTCCCATATCAGTGAGCCCTTTTCTCGTGGCAGTAGCTTTTTTCGACTGAAGAAACTCTTCGAAAGCATCACCAGAGTGAACCTCTTGTAAAACAGTCTTGTCTTTATTCTCTTTGTTTATTACAATCTCCGTCATAGTTTTAATCTTGAACTGTCTGACTACTAATTATCTGATTGAAGTCGTTCATCATTGCGCTAGCAGAACTGCTGTCAATAGTAGCTTTGAATTTCGCTATTGACAACGCTTTAATAATGGCTATTAAAGCATTTGTTGGCTTTCCGTAGGCTTCAAAGAATGGATGCTGTAAGTTAACCTTGCAGCGAAGGGTGTTTTCAGACTTTTGTGACAAGTCATTCCAGAACAGTTCTGATGATTCTGTCCCTTCTTCCATTTTCATCTTATATTCTATGCCACCAAATTTGAATTTACTTTCCTTTGGGAATATTGAAGTTGACTGTGGCGGTTCTGGTGCAGGTATTGCGCCACCACTTCCTGCTGGAGGCGTTGGCATGGGTATTGGTGTTGGTGTTGGCGTAGGAGTTGGAGATGGGGCCGGTGCTGGTGTCGGCGTAGGAGAGGGAGTCGGCGTAGGAGTTGGCGATTTCTTCTTCTTTGTGTACTTTCCACATTGGGTAAGTAAGTTTACACCATTTACCTTCAATTTTCCAGCAACTGCTTTCATCAAGGTTTCCAATTGGTCTAGGTCTATTACCTGATTTTTACCAAATGCCACCTCAAACCCTGTAACTTCCAGTTCGCCAAAGACACGTCTATATTTATTCGAACCTGCTTGACCCATGAATGCTTTTCCTATAGTTCTGTCGGCAGGATCAAAACCCATAACAACACGATGATTACGCATAATGACAACACCACGCTTTTCTTCATCCATGTCTTTTAGTAACGACACAAAACCCGAAACGCCATATTTACCCATTTGCAGGTTGACATTGCTAGTCCATTCTACTTCTGGAGAATCAGGGTCTGTATAGGGTGATGCCTTCAGGACTTCGTATTTGTCAAAGGAAAGAATATGTTCATTGACAGCAATTTCTATTTCACCGCGACGGATAAAATATCTGTATATACTAGCAATACCCTTTATCAAATAATCCTCAGAATCCTTTTTTATTTGGGTTTGAGGCCACATCTCACTTATAACGATTTTAGTACCATGTTTGCGTGATGGTTCAATCGTTTCATGAGAGGTTAGTTTCTTAAGGTTCTCTCTGCTGACTTTTTCAACATCTATTTCAAGCACATGAGTTTCTGGTTCTGCTAAAGATTTTGTCTCAACACGCCACTTCTTTCCCAACCAACAAGCAGCGACTTTCATACCCATGCCAAACTCATTAAGACCAATTCTGACAGTACTCCTATCGGCAGATTTGAAAGCATCAGCAAACTTTTCTGTTGTCATTCCTGCAGAATTGTCCTCTATCGTTATGGTTTTAGCTCTGACAATATTGTCTTCTGGCGATGGTTCCCAATCTATAGTGATTTCAACTTTCAGTTTATAATTTGGGTCTGCCGTAAGAATATTTTTATTGTCTTCAAATGACTGTATAGCATTATCAATGAACTCGCCAAATACTTGCGGGCTCTTATAAGGGTAGTTATGATAAGTTTCTAATACTCCCTGTTTTACCTCAATGTCAATTTCTGCCATTTTTGTAGATGTTAATAAGTCTTCTTGCTATTTTCCTTACTACCTGAGTATTTACTGCATTACCCAGTGCTTCATAGATACGCGCGTTGCTCAGTCCATTAAAATCAAGGTCTTCCATACCTTGCAATCTGGCTGCTTCACGCACTGATAAGTATCTGCCACGTGTTATGTCGCGTCGCTTAATACCATATCTGAATAATTCCTCATCTGTGTATTGAGGAATACATGGTTCTGGTAATTGCACCCAAGGCAAAATTGGTATCTGTGTACCTACCAAGTTTAGTGCTGGAGAATACGTGGGTAATTTCACTCGTATTCCTGAAGCTCTAAACTGGATAATCTTATCATAGATGCTACCATTATCATCGCTACCGCAATTCCATTCAAATTTCTGGAAACTATTATCCCATGTACGGATTCTTCCAATCCAGGAATCAATCCAAGCATGATGCAGTTCATAGAAAGCCCTGTTTTGCTGGATATATTTTACCTTCCACTTGGGGAATTCGTGTCTCTTACCAGTTTGCGCATAAACTGGTAACTGATTGATACATTCATCAAATGTCCTGCCGTCAATCATAGTGCCTAGTTTCCCATGTTTACCAATGAGGGCATTTCTGTCAAGGTATCTGGGGGCACATGATTCAAATGGATAATCTGCGCCAAACTCCATTGCCCAAACAGGGAATTGTGGTAAATGACCACCATTATGAAGAGTTAGCGATACAAAATTCTGCCAAACTTTTAGTTGCCTGATGGTTTCAGGCCTTATTATTTGTATTCTCGTATCGTCTTCATCAATAATATCGCGAATGTTGCAATGAGACTCTTTATGTTCGATTGGGAATTCAAAGTTTACCAAATCACCTTTATCTTTACGAACTCCAACAATGTACATACGTTTCCTATGCTGTGGATAACCATATTGATGTGGAGATAGTATTTCACCTTTTACCCAATAACCTAAAGCATCGAGTTTCTCCTGTATGATAGTCCATGTACGTCCTTCGTCATGTCCTTTTAAGTTAGCAACATTTTCAAGTAGTAGGATTGAAGGTTTTAGTTCTCCTTGCAATTTAATTACCTTGCAAATGTAATCGAACATATTACCTCTGTCCTTATCTTCAAAACCCATACGCTTGCCAGCCTGACTAAAGGGCTGGCAAGGAAATCCTGCACAAAGAATATCATGCGCTGGAATCTCTTCTAAATTGACTTTTGTTATATCTCCTGCAACCCAGGGCGTATCGTTGAAATTATTCTTATAGAGTTTTTGCAGGTCGTCTTTGAGTTCTGACGCAAAGACGCAGCGGCATCCTAATTTGCTTAGAGCAATATGGAAACCGCCTAATCCGGCAAATAAATCTATGAATCTTAGTGGCATATGTCTATAATCTTATCAGTTCTTGAAATGTAGTAATATACGGCGCAAAGCGCTGTTTTAGGTGCAATGAATTCTTGTCAATACCAACTTCTTTCAGTTTGTACTTGAACGAAGAATCAAAACCTATACCAATATATGTTTCGCCAGAAGGCTGAAAGCCTAGGCGCTCTATGTAATCCTTGCCATAATATCGTGGTTCTGTATCTGTGAGTTCATATAACTGCATTCGATCATTGGAATGAAGTAGGAGCAATCTTGGCAGGGGCTGCAAATCTTTGATAGACATTGCACCATCACGTTCATCAGCTCTAACGTAATAGAAACCTTGGTGGGTAATAATTTTCCAATGGGGATAGCCCTTGTAGAAGCCAACTAACACACGGTCTTCTGGTTTGATGTCGCCACGTTGCTGTTTGCGCTCAGAAGTGGCTTTCTCGATAGCCTCTTTGATAGAAGTTGCCAGATTCTCTGCCATCCTTACAGGTACAGCATTGCCTATCATCTTGTAGGCATCAATAATGTTGGGGCAATCTATCTCAAAGTTATCAGGGAAGGTTTGTATTCTGGCACATTCGCGCACAGTCAAACGCCTGTATTCGCGATATTTTCCCTTGATAAACGACCAATCCTCGTGGGCATTGTAAATCATGCTTGGCGAGGATGGATGCAAGGGTGTGTTGTAACCTGTTGCGTGGATAGTAAATGATGGCTTATCCCAATTGCGGCGGCGATTGCCGCGATAATAATGTGGCCCAAACTTGCCGCTATAATAAGAGTTGCTATCAGTCATCACCTCATTTTCTTCACATGGAATGGGGGTAGCAGTAATGTCACCAATAGCATCCTTTAGGGTCAATGGCTTGTTAGCAGAAGGCTGAGGAAAATGGTAGTCGATTCCCAAGTCATGACGAAAACCTATAAGGAACACACGTTCACGATTCTGAGGAACCTCATAGTCAACAGCGTCGAGCAAACGATATTTCACATCATATCCTATCTCGTCCAACTGCGAAAGAAAGTTCTCAAAAACATCCCTGAACTTCTCATCAAGCAATCCCTTGACATTCTCAATCACAAAGAACTTGGGCATTTTTGCCCTAATCATGCCAATGTAGGTGAGAAACAACTGGCCTCGCTTGTCATCAAGCCCCTGTTGTTTACCTGCCACACTCCAAGACTGACAAGGAGGACCACCAATGAAGCCATCACAATCTGGCACATCGTTAGTGTCAACGACATTTATATCTTCTTTGCATAGGATGGTTGATGGATGGTTCTTCTCGTAAGTAGCATGAACGCTTGTTTCAATCTCATTAGCCCATACTACCTTATATCCTGCCCTTTCAAATCCAAGGTCAAGACCTCCACAACCTGCAAAGAACGATACCACTTTCATGCAGCCTTCTTTGATTTTATGTATGTTACAGTATTCATACTAACCCTTTTTGGGCTCAAAAGTACAAAAAATATGGGAGAAAAAACGCGTTTTATGCAAAAATCACCTTATTATTACGCGAGACTAAACCATTTTTAACAAAATGGTATCTGAAGTGGATGAAATAAGAAAATTACATGACGCAACCTACATGCTCTGATGCTTTTCTAACCACTGCAGAAGATCAGCCTCGATAATTCCTTTAGCGTTCATGCCAAAAGAGAAGCCGATGTCTGTTATGTATGTTTTTAACTCGTCAAAACTTTTGCGGCCCAAATGTTTGGCTTTCGATATATCTGCTTCGCTTTGGCTAACAACATCTCCCAGGGTTAGAAGGTTATTGGCATTCAGGACATTTTTTGTCCTTATAGATAAGGGTAAATCCACAACCTTTTGCTTCAACAAAGACACTTCTTTTGAGCATTCCTCATCGTATTGCTCCATCATGGAATATGAATTCATCAAGTCTTGCTTAGATTGATATTTTCCGGCAATTTCTCCAAGATATTCCACTTTTTTCTTTAACCTCTCTGTTTCTGCCTTCATAGCTTCCTGTTGCTCATAAAGGTCTTTCAGATTCAGCCCCCCGCATAGTTTATACAAAGCCTTGATAGCTATCTCTCGAATCCTCTGGCGATCAAGTGCCATTTCATCAGCTATATCCGATACTGACTTGTTACAGCTATAATATTCTAAAACCTTACGTTCCCTCTCTGTAAGCACATCGCGCCCCAATCTAATTGCAGCGATAATAGTGGCTCTTAATACTTCACGCCATTCGCCTGGCTGTGAATGTATAGGGGATTTCCTGAATTCATCGAGGCTAGCGTCAACCTTCTTGAGTTCTTCTTGAAGCTCACGTTTCCTGTCAATGAGGCATTGCTCAAGTTCAGCAACTTCTTGGGCGGTATCAAAATGTTGTTTTATGCTGTCACGATCAATCATCAGAGCACGTCCGATGATGTGTCCTTTGATAAATCCCTTTTCAACCCAATTTGTGACCGTTTGAGGATTGCAATCCAACAACTCTGCTGCCTCTTGCCTTGATATCATTCTTGACATATATCGTATATTTATATTCTATTTAGACTGCAAAATTACGAATTATGTATGAGATAATAGATATGACATGGAATAATTACACATTATTTAATAAATGGGCCTATTTCCCATACACTTATTCCACTTATAACTCCTGACACCTGACATTTAGGGTTTTGGATTGGGATAATCTGGGATGGATACGGAGGTAGAGGTGGAGAAAGGGATTATTATTAATTATTATATTAAGAATATATATAATATATATATTATATATATTCTTATCATCTTCCTTTCCAAAAAGTTCTGAAATCAAGATGTCAGGTGTCAGGAGTTATAACTGTAATAACTTGGTGCTTGAAAAAAATCTCATTTTTATTTAAAAATAATTGCCGATTTTCTTGCACATGTCGATAAAAATTCGTACCTTTGCATCAAGATGCAAAACAGACAAAAGCATCAAAAAATTGCGGCATAACTATGAAACAAAATTTTCTTAGTGCACGGGAAAGTGTTGCATAGTATAACTGCAAAAACACGATTCAAGGAAAAGGTTTTAAGGACGAGGAAATAATTTAACACCCTTAAAATTTTAAATTATTATGGCATTGAAAGTAAAGGCAGTAGAGAGACTGCTGAAGTTTGACAAGGAAGCTGCGGGCAAGTACCGCTATGTGATGAAGCCCGAGATGTACTCTACGCTGGGCCAGTCGAAGGTGATCAAGGAAGCTGCGCTGCGTAGCGGTGTAAGCCAGGGCGTAATGAAGGCCTGCTGGGATGCAGCCGGTGAAGTAATCAAGGCGTGGGCCACCGAGGGACACAGCGTGGCACTGCCCGGACTGGGTAACATGCGATTCGGACTGCGCTCGAAGTCGGTAGAAAAGGTAGAGGATGTGAAGACCTCGCTGATTACCAGTCGACGCATCATCTTCACCCCAAGTGTGGACCTGAAGGACGAGTTGGCCAACACCAGTATCCAGATTACCTGCTACGACCGTAACGGTGAAGTGGTGAAGCGCGTGACTTCCAGCGACGACGCAGAGGTGGAGGATCCTGAGAACGAGGGCAACGGAACCACGGAGAACGGTGGAACCACGAATGGTGACGGTGAGAACGGCGGTAGTGGGTCGAACACGAATGACACGAATGGCACGAATGGTGACAACACCGGTGGCGACAACAACGGTGGCGGTGAAGGACCTGGTTCTAGCGGTTCGATGAACTAATCAGGAGTGAGGTATGAAGAAGAACCGACTGATTGAGATTGCAGTGAAGATGGTAGTAGCTGCACTCACCGCATTCCTGACGGCCATCACCACGACCTCGTGCATGGGACATGGACCGTTTTAGCGGGCTTCGCCCTAGTGAAAAGTGAAAAAGTGGGGGACTGACAGATATCTGTCGGCCCCCCTTGGTTCATTCGCAAACAACTATCCTCATTTCGATGTCATCAACTGGCCTGTCGGCACGTCCTGTGGCTGTGTTTTGCAAAAGTACAAAAAAACTGAGACTCCTCACGAGCCCCAGAGACAACAAAACAAACTACTAAATATTACTACTTTTTTAGTGATCCGGTCGGGATTCGAACCCGAGACCCACAGCTTAGAAGGCTGTTGCTCTATCCAGCTGAGCTACCAGACCAAACCATTTCGGGGTGCAAAGGTACAAAAAAAAGTGAAAAGTGAAAAGTGAAAAGTGAAAAATTTAATTTATTTTGTAATTTTGCGCGTAGATTATGGCAATTATAGAAATAAAATCGCTGAACGAACCTGGTATTGAGGTGTTCAGCACACTGACTGAAGCGCAGTTGCGCATGGAGCTGGAGCCCGAGAAAGGACTGTTCATTGCGGAGAGTCCGAAGGTGATAAGGGTGGCGCTGGACGCTGGATGGGAGCCCACTGCCCTACTCTGCGAACGGAAGCACATAGAGGGCGATGCGCGTGACATCATCGCGCGCGCGGGCGATATACCTATATATACAGGTACGCGCGAGCTATTGGCTCAATTGACGGGCTACACGCTGACTCGCGGAGTGCTGTGTGCCATGCGCAGAAGGAAGATGCCTGCAGTGGCGGAAGTGGTTAAGGATGCACGCCGCATAGTGGTGATTGAGGCAGTGACGGACACGACGAACATAGGGGCCATATTCCGTTCGGCTGCAGCGCTGGGCATTGACGCAGTGGTGCTGACGCGCGATTCGTGCGACCCGCTGAACCGTAGGGCTGTACGCGTATCAATGGGCTCGGTTTTTCTGGTGCCTTGGACATGGATGGACGGACCCGTGAAATCATTGCAGCAGCTGGGATTCAAAACGGCTGCAATGGCGCTGAGCGATGACTCGATAGCGCTGGACAACCCGCAGCTGAAAGCAGAACCGCGATTGGCCATCATCATGGGGACAGAAGGCGACGGCCTCCCCTATCAAACGATAGAAGAGGCCGACTATACGGTAAAAATCCCAATGGCTCACGGCGTTGACTCGCTGAACGTGGCAGCAGCTGCTGCCGTAGCCTTCTGGGAACTGAGGGCTTAATCCAATCCGAAAAGAATCTTCAAACCACCATCAACACCTGAGAAGCCCATAAAGGCAAGACTCAGCAGACCTGCAGAGAGCATGACGATGGCCATGCCCTGCATGCCCTTTGGAATCTTAACCAACTCCAGCTGCTCGCGCATGCCAGCAAACACGGTGAGTGCCAAGCCGAAACCAATGGCTGTAGAGAAGGCGTAAACCACGGATTGCAGCAGATTATAATCCTTCTGGATAACCAGAATGGCAACACCCAGCACGGCACAGTTGGTGGTGATGAGGGGCAGGAAGATGCCCAGTGCCTGATACAATGCGGGCGACACCTTCTTGAGGATGATCTCGACCATCTGTACCAGCGAAGCAATGACCAGAATGAAGGCAATGGTCTGCAGATATTGCAGTCCGTTGGGCTCCAATACGTAGGTCTGAACGCACCACGTAACAATGGTGGCCAGCGTCAACACGAAAGCTACTGCAGCCGACATGCCCAGCGAGGTGTCGACCTTCTTAGAGACACCCAAGAAGGGGCAGATGCCGAGGAACTGCGACAACACGATGTTGTTCACAAAGATAGCCGAGATAAATATCAGTATGTATTCCATAACTTCAATTTTTCAATTCTTCAATTCTTCAATTTATTAACGATAGCAACCAGGAAGCCCAGAGTGATGAATGCACCCGGAGGCAACACGAAGAGCAGGATGTTGTAGGTCTCGGGCAGCAGGGTGAATCCGAAGACAGAACCTGAGCCAAGCACCTCACGGCAGATGCCTAACAGGGTGAGTCCCAGCGTAAAGCCAAGACCGATACCGATGCCGTCGAACAACGATGCTACGGGTGAGTTCTTGGCAGCAAAGGCCTCCGCACGTCCCAGAATGATACAGTTGACCACAATCAGAGGAATGAACAGT
>Ga0310694_10003158_pt1 | contig 16311 bp, 11 predicted proteins | sample 174DNAGHGhighgp2_FD_203884 | JGI IMG/M metagenome (GOLD analysis project Ga0310694, IMG submission 203884) | Sheep rumen microbial communities from Palmerston North, Manawatu-Wanganui, New Zealand - 1742 DNA GHGhigh gp2 (v2) (version 2) | ecosystem: Host-associated > Mammals > Digestive system... | reverse complement strand
TGTTACTGGCCTGAAGGCAACTTCGGCAACCTTCGCAACTGGGTAAATGCCGTACACCGTCCTATATGGATATCAGAATGGTGCTGGGGTGCATCATGGAACAGAAACGGAGCCTTTGCCGATGGCGTCACTAAGACCCAGGTTCGCGATGCCCTGAAGCGTATATGCAATGCCCTTAACGGCTACGACTATGTGGAGCGATACTTCTATTGGAACGGAGAGCGCGACATATCAAAGGTATATCTTAATGGAGCACTGACTCCTGCCGGCGAGATGTATTCAAAGCTTGACGGTGGACTGGCATACAACGGCAAGTACGACTATGTGCCCAATGCTCCTACTCAGTACGATCCCAAGGACCTTACGGTAAGCTACAACAGCCAGAACAGCAAGGCCGCCATCAGATGGTATGAATACAACGGCGAACAGAATGAGTACATCCATGTAGAATGTCGCAAGAGCGAGAGCGACGAGTGGACTGTGGTAGCCGACATTACTGGTGGCGAGCAGGCTGGTTACTGCACAGTCAATAATATCGATGCACGTCTGGGCTGGGAGTTCCGCATCGTCGAGAAAGATGCCAATGGTCGTACTCGTACCACCAACCCAGTGATGACAGCCATTAGCGACATCAGTGCAGGCGAAGCTGTCGATGTAGACGGAAAGATCATGTATATCGGCGGCAACATACTTACCAACGGACGCTTTGACATGGGACTCACTGCATGGACTAACGGCAAGGGCGAAAAAATAGAGAAGCCTTGGTTCCAGGCCATCAATGCAGGTGGCAGCGATGGAGGCGCATACCTGCAGGCTTATGGCAACGGAGCAGCTGATAGCGAGTCGGCACTGAAGACCGTTATCGACCTGCAGCCCGGCGCATACTACTATTTCTCTGCCGACGCCAGCAACCTGACCAGTAAGAACTGTACGTTTGCGCTGAGCAGCAACAGTCAGCAGAGTGACAGCAGCGTAGGCTCACTAAGCAACACCACGCCCAACTGGCAGACACAATTCTTCACTGCCAACAGCGGTACCTACAGCAAGGCAATTGTATCATTCCACACCCTTGGCAGCCAGTCGCAGCTGGACAACATCGTGATTTGCCGTCTGTTTGATACTGCCAAAGAGGCATTGGCCGATGGAGCTGCAGCCCAGCGCAAGCGAGCCCTGGCATTCAAGGACTATGCAGGCGCAGCTTTCGCTACTGCCATCGACAACGTTCTAGCCACTACTGATGCAGAACCTGCCAAGGATATGGCCAGAGTACAGCAGGCTGTCGACGAAGCTATACGTTCATACAATAGCATTCCTCACTTTGCCGAACTGTTCGACGATGCCAAACAACTCATTGCATTGTCGCTGCCAGACGACGACCGTCTGAAGGAGCTGTGCGACGAAGCCGAGAAGCAGATTGCTGCTGGTGTATGGCCATCAACCACATGGGTTGAGGAGCATTGTCAGGCTATGCAACAGGCCATTGCCGAGTTTATACCCATGACAGAGGTTGCCGACAAGATCCAGTCGCCCGACTTCTCTAATGCCACTGCCACAGGATGGCAGACCAGAGTGGGCACCTATAGAGACGGTACACAGCAGCAGAAGAGCAACAATGGCCGAACATACTGGAGTGCTGTATGGAAGATAAAGAAGGAAGGCAATGAGACAGAGACTATGGCTATTCGACAGAATGTTACCAGCCTGACACATGGCCTATACTCCATAGAGTGTGAAGCAGCTACCGATCACTATTGTCTGTCCGACCAGCATGCCTATATAAGTAATGGTACCGACTCTATTTCCTCGCATCTGCTTACCACCGACCGTCTCGACTTGCCTAACATTGCTAATAGTCAGCGATGGCAGACACTGTCTACTGTGCCTATGTATATCAAAGAGGGCGGCAGCATAGCCATTGGTTTCACAGGCTCTAAGCAAGACGCCGACGACTTAGCTTGGCGCCAGGTTGGCAACACGTCAAGTCAGGGCGACCATCGCGAAGGCTCTTGGGCAGCCACATCATTCCGCCTGCTCTATCACCCACTCTATCGCGTCAGCGCTGCACCATGGCAGTATGGATGTGCCTGTCTGCCATACACAGTGTCTTCATCACCTCGCGTCAGCCTCTACCAGATTGTAGCCATCACTGCCGACTATAGCAATCTGTGCCTTGAACCAATAAGCGAGGCCGAACCAGGCATACCTTTCCTGTACCTAGCCGACCAGTCCGATGCAGCACTTTTGGAATATGGCGACGCTGTAACCAAGACTACCGACGGCCCAGGCAATCTGCGTGGATTCCTCGCTACATCGTCTGTAACCCGCGTACCCACAGGCTATTATCAGCTAACTGACGGCATCTGGCAGAAAGTCACTGCCAGTGGCAGCGAGCGCCCACACCTAGAAAGCAATACAGGTATTATGCGCCCCTTCACCGACCGACAGAGCAAGCCACTGCCTGTTGTTGACAATTGGGCCGGCCCCACAGTTGCCATCCAGGGAATCACCGACGAGGAGAAGGCCCTGATGCCAACAGGCATGGACATCGTAACAGATTCGGCCGACAGCAAGTCAGCCAACACCATCTACGACCTGCAAGGCCGCAAGCACAGCAACACCAAGCAAAAGAAAGGCATCTTCATCCGCAACAACAAGAAATTCATAGCCCACTAAAACAACAAAAATCCCCAGCACCTACACATGCTGGGGATTTTACTTATTCAACCATGAAGTTATAAATTTCATCATTATTAAAAGGTAAGCGACCTACCACGAAATTACCCTGTCCATAACAACGAATTAAAAGCGATTTCAACTTACCTAATTCCGTCTGTAATATATCATGTATCTTTCCATGATTAAATTCTGAGAACTGATAAACGTCGCCCTTTAAGCGACTACCCTCATAGAAATTAAAGATTTCACCCTTCTTTAGTATCTTGTCTCCTATTCTCACCTCAATCAGAAGGTCGCTATTACTATATACGTTATCTGTTATTTTCTTATGTGTAGTTACTTTCGTATACTCTTTATAATTGAAAGCCAACTCTGTGAAAGCATTCAAAGTTTTGTTTTCCTCGTGATGAGTATATGTATGTGTAGTTGAGACGGAAGAATACCGATCATAAGTATCCAGAGTGATATGAATATCCGAATAATTATAATCCGAAAGCTCTGATTTGTCAGCAAAGAAAAGTTTATTTAGTTGATCGAAGAAAATGAATGCTTTATCATACCCGTACTGACTGATTTCAGATGGCATTGTCTCGATCGGATAAGCCCTGAAAGAAGTAGTTTGGACTATCAGCAGCTGCTTAGTAGGCATGTCAAAAATAAACGGAGAGAAATTTACATTCTCCATTTTAACCATCTGCTCAGATTCATCTGTAACCGCAGGCATAGGCACAACGTCAGCCCCTCTTAACATTCCACCAGCATTCGCGATAAGTAGCAGACGCTGACATTCGTCAAGTGCGCAGCAACTTGTCGAATTAATCACATACTGGTCAATATCAAAATTCTCAATTTCCTTATCATAATGTGCCTTTGTAGTAAAATCCACAACGATTACATTATGCTTTATTTTGTTGTAGTACAGCTTCAGATGGCTGCCCATGAAATTGGTGCCTTCAATCGTCGAGACATTCTCATCCTGTTTCATATCTTTTTCAAATTCATCTATTTGGAATTGGACTTTCTTTTCATGTTTCTCGTCTATCTTTGCAACAATATACAGCATAACACCATACAGTATCATACCGCCTATCACCAAGGTAAACAGCCACCCCCAAAATCCCATACCTGCTATACATAAACCATCTGACGATTCCAGATGGAATGTTTGTAATGTCAATAATAGTAGATTCATATTATTTTTTTTCTCCTTTACAATCACACCGGTATTTAGTTAATCATCTCCAAACGGATCCTCTGGTGAATCGTCATCTATTACAGTTCCATCGTCACTAGGCATACCACTACCTAATGAAAGGATTGTAGTAAACTTGCTCCAATATGGATGTGCTTTATATAAGTCTACACACCCGTCTGGAACATAAAGCGTAGCATCTGGATTTATGGCTAATGCATAGCTATACGCACCATTATAATCACCATATCCCAATAAACAAGCGGACGGCGGTGTAGTAGCAAGGACTTCAACACTTTTCAAATTAGGCACTTCATCTTTAGAAAATATGAGATTTATGAATGATACATCTTTAATTGATGAATGAAGAACTATTGACGACAGATTCTTACATTGTAAGAATGCACTTTCATCAATCACAGTTACAAAGTCAGGAACGACAAAACTATCTTGTTCACGACCTCCAGGAACCTGAGCAAGACATATATGCTCTAAATAATAGTCTTTTGCTTCACTAGAATATGAATAGTCATTTCTATATAGAATTCCATCTTTAACAAAATAATATCTATTTTGAGATGATCCATCAAATTCTTTCAGATTGCTGCATCTAAAAGCTGTTCCTACAGTTTTTAAGTTTTCACCAATGTGAACCTTCTTTATATTATCACATAAGTCAAAAACTAAATTTCCTATATACTCTAAAGATTCTGGTAGTATAATTTCTTCAAGTGACTTGCAATTTATAAATACCCTATGACCGATCTCTGTCAATTTCGTTCCGAAATGAATAGTCTTAAGATTCTGACACGACGAGAATGCATAATCATCCAGTATTGTCACGTTATCTGATAATGTAAGAGTTTCTATATCAGCACCGCTAAAACTTCCATATTCTATCTTAGTAATATCATCAGGAATAACAAGATTGACAATTTTCTCACCATTAAGATATAGTGAATGGGCAGATGTCAGAGGATTGCAACTAAGATTGTACATTGCCTGAGAAAACCTGATGTTGCACCATGCAGACAAATCGGTAATATGCACTTCTTTTAAACAATAGCTATTTTTAAAAGCATCTGCTCCTATAAACGTTAATGATTTTGGTAAATATATTCTTTCAACTTCTGCAACTTCAAATGCATACTCCCTTATTTCCTTAACATTATCAGAAAGCTTGATTGATTTTGCCCAATAATTTGAGGAAAAAGCATAACAACCAATTCTCTCGACATTATCAAAAGCAGGGTCAGCTGACATATCGATTTCCGTTTCTGTCCCTAACCACTTGATAAGCGCTTTTCCATCTTCCGACAACTGATAGCTTGATGTGGGATAGATGATGGTTTCGCGTATATCTTCTTTACCGAACTTAAGCTCTTTGCCGTTCCAGGTAGCATACAAGTGATACGCATTGCCAACTTTTATAGCGACATCAGAACTTTTAGTGTTCGAAGAATAGATCTCATTTCCATTGACACTGGCTCTCAGTTTGGCATTAACCATCTTCTTTCCCGTAGGAATATAGCATGACAAGAAATCCTTTGTCTCTCCTGGAGCAATAACAGTTTGACTTCCATATCCATTGCCCTGGTAGTTGTCATTTCCAAATATTTCTACTCCATTATGAAAAATAATTTGGTAACAATAATAATACCACAGCTCATCGGCTTCATAACCACCATATTGGAAAACTATGGGCTCATCACTGGTATTGGTGACATGAAGAATCTCGTATGCTGTAAAATGTTTAAACTCTACCTTACTAATATCTCTACCATCTTCCACTTCAAAATACAAGGGAACGCCATTTAGACCTTCTTCCCGATAAAGACTACCAACGGCTGTAGCAGCACTTTCTTCATCAGAAATAGTTCCTATGACCGTGGTCATAACGTTGTTAACGCCATGCAACTTGTATGGTCGGTTGGGGTCGATTTCTTCTCTAAGGTCAAACTCAAAGGTGCATGACTTTTTATTTTCCGAAATCACCAAGGGGATATTCCCCCAAAAGTCTGATCCATTTATTTTATATGTTTTACCATCCTGCTCTGCAAATACAGAAATATTGTCGTCCTTAAACTGGGCAATCATGTCGAGCGAGCCCTCTTTTTGAATAAGACAGGCCCGTGTCTGATGAGCATCTGGAAGTTCAGCGGTGATGACCACATGTCGCGAACTGTTATAATAATAAGATTCATCGTTGCATGATACAAGAACGACAAGCAGTATCAATCCTAAAAATATCTTTATCTGTTTCATATTATTCTCAGTTTTATAGTTCATAACCAGATACGTCATCCAATTCACCGTCTTCGACAGATGGATTACCGCTTTGTTTTTCAAACTTCAGTTCTTTGCCGTCCCAAGTAGCATACATGTGGTAGGCAATACCTGTACACAAGGTCACTTCCGAGCTAATTGTATTAGAAGAATGTACCTCTTTGTCGTCTATCATAGCAACCATAGTGGCATTGTTAATTGTTTGACCATTGGGGATGTACCATGACACAACAATTTCAGATTCATTTGCCGGTATAGTCACTTTCTGGCTCTGCTCTACACTTTCAAAAGAAGTATCCGTTACAAATTGATTATTATTGTAAAGGCTCATAGCGCCATGCTCTCTGTACCATCGTGGTGAGGCATCAAATCCGTTGAGAGAGAAAGAAATGCTTTTATCCGATTTGTTCGTGATATGAAGCAGTTCATATGTTCCATAATGATTAAACGTCACAAAACAATTCTCTTCGTCCACATGTTCGTCGAACATTACGCGAGCCTTGAAATTACTAATGGGAGCCCTGTCAATTGAGGCATTGTATAAGACATTGTCATCTTGTACTTTTCCATTACAGTTGCTAGTAAAGCACGACAAGCGATAGCCTTCGACAATACCTTCAAGTTCTTCAGGCAACAAATATTGGAAGGTACAACTTTTCCCGTCACTGGAAATGTCGTATACCGACACATCACCAATGTCATAGGTCTTTGCGTCATGGGTAATGATTACTCTAACCTTATCATCGGCCTGCCATTTAGTTATAATATCTTTCGAAGAAGAATCTTGGGTGAGTCCGATTCTTGTACCCGAACTACGACCGAGGGAGGCTGTTACCGTACGTAAACGGCTAGTGGTCTGCAAATCTTCAGCATCTTTACATCCGTACAGTCCACATAGTATAATGATGGATATAGCAATAAATGTACGTTTCATATTAATCATGTTTTGGTCAATTATAAATCTACGCCAGGAATATTCGGCAGCTCATTGAAGGTAATTGTACCATCATTGTGCACGCGAAAATAAATTCCTTTTCTATGGAAATAATTATATGTGTCAAGGGGGGTATGTTCATAGCTAAATGGACATACAAAATATGTACAGTCTTTTTCTAATTTATCCACTGGGATTGCACCTTGAACCATTATAATAAGGTCTTCATAGACATGTCGCTCATTAATTATCGGTACATCGACCCAATCAGTAATTTTAGTATAACTATTAACATATTTTCCATAACGGAAGCCATATAATTCCTCCTTAAAAAGAGTATTACCAAAATACGGTTTGTATTTTGCCGCAGAAACAAGTATTGCCCGGTCAGCAATAGTAGCCTTCACTTTGTTAAAATCCGGGATGAATAGTGTTGGATATAAGGCATCATTGTAGAAAGGCACAGGCTGGCTCTCTAACTTTGGTTCCACCCCTAAAAACTCATTACTAAATGGGTTCAATATCCGAATGAAGAATTGTACATAAGCCTTCCAGAAGAATTCCAACTTACAGTTGTCATTGAAATGGAAGTCATTCCAAACATCAGTATTAAAGTTGTCTATTCCCAACGTAGCTGAAAACTTTCTAGTGACATCTGTTCCTATCTCGAGTGTTAGCACATCTTTTATACAATCGAGTAAACTGGAAAAGAATTTAACACGACCAGGCAAGTTACATCCGTTCACACCTACAGAGACATCTACACCTACCGAGGCACTCACTGATCCGTTAAACGACAAACCGCCTTCTATCATGTCGGCGCTCTTACCTGAGTCTTCCAGGACTTTTGTAGTAATGTATTTTTTCTCACCACCTTCGCTTCCTACGTTTGGTTTAATTTTCGCACTTTGGAAATCGTAGTAGGCACCGGCATTGACTAACCATGTGTTTCTGATGGGAACCCAACTTAACTTGACATGACCATCGGCATCGAACTCAATAAAAACTTCCACAACAATAGAGAGTACAATTGGTGGTGTATCACAAATTACTATTGGGTCTAACAATACAGAACAAAGTGGTATCTTTTTTTTGAATTTTCCATCTATCTTTGCATCAAGTTGGAGAGAAAAACTAACTTCCATTTCAACATCTGCCCCAAACTTCTCAAACTGCTTGTTCTTGGTGTCTATATAGGGGATCAGTTTTTTAGGTCTAATAAGTAATTCAGGAGTAACCGTCAGATTATCACCGAGATTAAGTTTTACGGGAATTTTCCATTCATTAGGTTCTTTTTCTATCACCTCTAGACTATTTCCGTCGTTGTCGTACACCTGATTAATCTTGATATCCCTAAGGTCAATGGGGAATGCATAATGATAGTTTCCGAGTATTTCGTTCAATGCAGCAGCTGCCGTCTTTATAATAAACATCCACTTATCAGTTGCCACACCACGTGAAGAAGCCACTTTGTTAACTTCTGTTACACGAAGCATATATCCATAAGGTGCCATTTCTGTTGGGCCGGAACACAAGTAGTCGCCCACCTTTGGCGCTTTATCTTCAGTTGTCATAATACTCATCGTTCCTTGGTTGTCTAATGATACAACTGAAATATCAGACTTCTCGGGGTCAGTCAAGTCTAACACTACAGGCTCCCCACCGTCTCCCAGCGTCAGTTTCTCACCGTCCCATACAGCGAAGATGCCATAGGTGTGGTCGGTCTGCAGAGTGATGTCACTACTGATGCGGTTTACAGAGCGTACCTCTTTACCGTCAATTTCAGCAATAAGTTGGGCATCCTTTATCTTGTTGCCATTGGGCACATAGAAAGAGTATACTTTCAATGCATTCTTTCCTGTAAATACCGGCATTTCGCCCTCTTCACCTATAGCATCGCCATTCTGCTCCGTATTTACAATAGTCCCCTTGTCTATCGATACTTCAGCATGGGTATAGTACCACTTATTCTCGACATCAAACCCCTTATGACGGAACTTGACGGGCTTATCCGTTTTATTGATGACATAAAGAATCTCCACTGTTCCAGCCACTCTTGACGACGCCTCGACAAACCATTTGCCGCCAACAGTCTTGAAATATGTTCCAAAACTGCCACTGCGATGCAGATCTGTCCTATAAAACAGTTCGTCACCATCTCGACGCCACGAACAACTCAACCCTATAATTTCGTATGGTTTGCCAGCATCAATTTTGCCCGTGCCGTCAATATTTATCGCGCCTTTATCCTTTTCACTTGACGTAAAGGAAATACTTTGTTTGCCGAGATAAACCAGTTTGTCATTCTGTTTGGCCCATACCTCACTGGTGGGTTTATCTCCCCATTTAGCAGAGAATCTGGTGTTTACCTCATTGCCATCCTGCGAGGCTTCAATCAATTCACAAGCCATATTGGGACATGATGCTACTATTAGCATTTTCAGGCTATCACTACCATTGCTGGGGGTTGGTTCACCATCATCACTCCCCTTAGAGCATGACCCCATCATGCCCTGCAGCAAAGGCAACAGTATCAAGGCTGCTAATTTCCATTTTCTCATAGACTATCGGTTTTTGTTATTGCTAAATAATAATTCTTTATGTATACATGGTGCAAATATAGATAAAATTTTCGAGATTATGAGCCATTCGAGATAAAAATGTGAACAACTTACCCTAAAAAATATCATTTTATTCAAGATAATGCTGATAATTCCCCCCAAAAGCAGTACCTTTGCAACCATTATAAGTTCTTTATGTAAGGTTTATAGTTGAAGCCCTTTTTTCGCAGTGATGCGCGGGGCAATGAAATTAATGTAGAAAAATCAAGTTATTAGTTTTAGGGGAGCCAACAGTGATGTTCGCTCCCCGATTTTTTATAGTACACTACTAATACTTCTGTTTACTAGGAATTATCGATACAGATCAGAAGAACCTGTAAGCAGCAACCGTATTTGAATAAAAATTCCCCAACCGCCCCGTACTCAACATGTCCGATTGCGGAATTTGCATGATATGCTAATTATTTATGATATATTTCGCGTATTGATTCGAAAAGTATTTGCTGCTCCTCATCTATTCCTTGAAGCTGTTCGTCGCACATATCATCCTTATTCATGAAGGTTGTATAAATAACGAGCAATGATCCTTCATCACCTGGAATTAGATTACTATGCTCATCTTCAGCTTTTTCAAAAGCTGTGCGTGCAAAGCACACACCATCTCTCACTTCATAAATATGCGAATTGAATTCTCCATGCTTCTTGTAGTTTTTATTCACCTTCTCATTCATTCTGGTTGGCGTAATAATTTTGTTTCTACACGAGAAAATACATGCTATTTCATCATGTGATAAAGCATCATTATTTATAAAACGTTTATTATATTGTTCCAAGAAATGATACGTATATAAATGTACTTGCCTCAACTCCGCAAGGACACCATCAGGTTTTATGCATTGACCTTTAATTGCCCTTATAATAGCTTTACCTCCATCAGTATCCATTATACAATAATGCATATTCGTAGGCGAGTAAGCATTAACAGGAAATTCTGCGTAAAAACACAAATTATACTTAAAACCAGATTCGGGGACTATATATTCACAAATACGCCAAGCAGGGAATCTACGCTCTTTCATTAGTTCCTTTGCTATCTTCGGCAACATATATTTTGTTCTATATATTACCTTGGGCAAGTCTTTTTCATATATTGTATTAAATATCTCCCTGCAGTTCATAAATAAAAGAATACCTAATTAGTTTCAATAACCTCCGATGCAAATCTTTGAAGATCTGCAATTGTAAGTTTTTCTATTTCATACGAGTGACGATACTCTACGCATGTAGTTGCCATATATGTTTTAGGGAACATATGATCCTGCCCTAGCTTTTTATAACTTATACACATATATTTACCATACCACTCATTATACCTGTATGAATTACATAACATGCAGTTTCTAATTTTCATCCCCTTTTTCTCCGCCCAAGCCAAGCCGATTTGTTGTGGCAGCAGGTTACATTGTGGAGAAATAGCAGTCATACGTCCTGTGGATATAACATTAAACTCATACTTAGATTTAGGATCGTACTTTATATTCAGTATATCACATTTGACTTCTCCATGATTATAAAAAAGACATCGTCCTGTCTCATATACGACGACTCGCGTTACAACCATATCTTTCTTTCTTATTCTTTCCGTTTTGGGATTGAACCCAATTATCCTGCAATTATCGTTTTCAACAAACCCATTTTCCAAAATTCCATCAATATCTGATTCTGATTTCAATTTGAATGTTTCGATGATCTTATGCTTTGAATTTACCTTATCATCACTAGACTGATGAGTTTTGTAAACCTCTATAAATATAGGTGGCAATTGGGAGATTATAGTACTCGTTAGTAATAAATCTGGCTTAAACTCATCACACCAGACCTCCTCCTGACAAAAATTATATAAAGTTTTACCATTCCAAATTTTCAAATCGTGAGAAATGACTTTATTATGGAATTTACAAAAGTAGTCATCTCTAAACATACAAGTTTCATATTCAGAGCAAGGAATGTCACGCTTAAAAACAATTGGGAAATGTTCAGGCGAATCAAATTTCGCCTTTATTCTTCTTTTAGCCAATTTGTGTAGGTACGATTCACCATTACAAGCGCATCCCGATTTGTGAGAGAAATAGCGTCGGTTAACAGGTCCCATATTTGCCTCCATTTCCTTGCCACATTCTAGGCATTCATATGTATGAGCATATCTTGTTTCCTGCGTCAAATCACCAATGTAAATCAGCTCTTTCGTATCTTTATCAAGACAATATCTGTATTTAATCTCTCTCATATATTCCATTATCTATCCCACCTTCAGATGCTCATATAACTTCAGCCTCAGCACCTCACCATTGGCAAACTCGAACTGGAGCTTCTTGCGATTGAAGAGCGGATTGTTCTTGTGGATGATGCGGTGGTAGTTTGGACTGATGATGATATTGGTGGAGTCGTTGTTTTGTGAACGGGTAAAGTAGTCGATGTGATGGGCCTCGACCACACTGTCATCGTATTCGCTGCCAATCTTCTCGCCACTAATCTCATCGCAATGGTTATAATACTTCTTCAGCATCTCAATGATGCTGCGATCTATCTTGCGGTATTTAACCAGACGTTCTTTTTCCTCAATCGACGCGTTTCCATCTTGTATAAAGAACTTATCGTCATCAGTAGATTCATACATCTCCTCAGGAATGGCACTCAACGTACTAGCCAACTTCTGATAATCCTCTGTGGTATAGCATTCTATCCCCAACACGTCAGGTTCTGACGTAAAATATAACTTGATGTACTCGTGCAGATCGCTATACAACGCTATCTGTTTCTTAGATTTTCCTGCCAATTGCCTCTGTGTATCGAAATACGTGTAGCTATTGTGAAATATCATTCGTAAAGCCTTGGCAAGATTGGAGTTTGGCGAATAGCGGACCTGTATTACGTCGCGATGCCCACTATATACGTCTTGCTTAAAATCTTGGTTCACCAGCATTGCATCGTAATACATATCGCCTACCTTAATCTTTATCGGCCGCTTGGTACCATGAACTAATATTGCGGGATTCCATGCCTGGAACAACTCAAATGCGGCCACATTGATAGTAAAGCCCTCTTTGAGAAGAGACCAGTTTACATCTTTCTGCAATATGAAACCACCGTCGTAGGTCATTTACAAGTTATCTTAGATTTTAGCGTCAAAAGCATTAATATAATCAATCTGGCATATACCGCTATGCATCGGCAAAGGTACAAATAAAATCGGAAATAAAGAAAAACTTAGCAAGAAAAATCGTCTGGCAACAAAAAAAGTCCCGAAATATTTGGAACTTTCAGAAATACTTCGTACCTTTGCACCGTCAAAGAGGATTTCGCAGAAAGGATGACAACCTTTATGGCCTTTATGGTCGTTTCGAGCCTCACCTTAACAAGCCATCACTTTTGTGATGGCTTTGTTTATTTCTGAGGCAGAGTTGGAACAGTTATACAATACTGGACTAGATCTTGATTAGAGCGCTGAAGTCCAACAACAAGTTTCACCTCACCATACTTCATCATAAGCAACTTCTCAAACTGCTTCTGGTTGCGGCTATTGCGTTTTGCTGGTTTCTCGCTCACAAGCACCGCACCTTCTAGAATTTCAGAAAGACGGAACACTGCACGAGTAGACTCGTGATTTCTAGAAGCCTTTTCATATGTTTCGTTAATCGATAGGAATTTTACATTAATAAAAGCTCCAAGGTTCTTATTCCACACCTTCTTATCTGGATGCTGAGATATCCATTTAGCATAAAAGTCCTTTATAAGTTTCTCGCGTACCCTTATATCTTCCTTAGAATTACCCAATGGAACATTTTGCGCATCAACATCTGTGATGTTTACGTTTGACTGGTAGCATTTTGCGACAGGAGCCGCTAATGAGGGTAATTCCTCCTCATTGTTGTTTATGATTTCTTTTTTAGTCTTATTAGTCATACCTTTATATTTATGGTGCAAAGGTACAAAAATAAACGAAGAATAAGAAGAACTTTGCAAGAAAAATCGTCGTGCAACAAAAAAAGTCCCGAAATATTTGGAACTTTAAGGCTTACATTATGTATTAACAAATACCGAAAACAGCATTTTTATCTTGGTAAAAAACAATAGGCAAGAGGGAAAACTTCAGAAAAAGCTGTTTACAAATATTAAAAACGTTAAATATTCCACTTACTTTTTAACATTGATGACGACCTATAGCCCGTCATCATGCTCTGGGGAAAAAGTTGTATTTTTGCGAGCGATAATATATGGGGGCGCGTAACTCCCGAATAATTTACATTAAAAAACCAAATTAAAATGCAACAAAGCAACAAGAAAACCCAGCTACTGGAGGAAGGAGAGGCACGCAGTGCCATGGTCAAGTTTTTATGTTTAATCAAAGACCATTACGGTCTGACAAGATGTATTCAGCACAACGGGGTGAACGGAGAGTTTCTGCTGGTTGACAAACCATACGACATTCCATTTTCTAAGCTCATAAAAATTCTGGAAGCAATCCTAGGATTTTGCGCCACTGAAGAGGAGTATCTAGAGTTCCTTATAGCAATGAGTCCCAAAATGTCTACATTAAAAACAAATGACGTTACAAACCATGGCAAATGATGCATTTGAACTGGTAAACAGCAGTGTGCAGCGACGTAAGGGCGCTGCCACTGCTGCCAGTGTTGAGCCCACTCAGCAGGAGATAAACGAACTTTACAATGAACGTATAACACCGGAGACCGACCTACCACCTATGCAGCCACTGATGCAGATGTTCGGCGTGCCGTGTTTCTATCGTGGCGAAGTGGTGGCCGATGGTGGTAAGGCTAAGAGCGGCAAGACGTTTTTTCTGTCGATACTGATGGCTACCTGTCTGTCGCAGAAGGTCCTGGAACTTGAGCGATACGGCTGGACAGAGGACTCTCAGCCGTCTGACTTCAGTCCGCTAAAAGTACTGTGGATAGACACAGAGCAGAGTCAGCAGAGCACTCAAGAGATACTGCGCGACAGAATCATTCCGTTGGCAGGTGGGAACGTGCCAGATCTGGACTCTACGTTTTACGCATTCAACCTGCGCGGACTAGGGTTTGAGAAGCGCCAGAAGATGGTGGAGATAGCCATCAAAACAATCAAAGCCGACATCGTGATTATCGACGGAATAAAGGACCTGATGACTGACATCAACGATGCAGTACAAGCTACAATCATCATGGAGAAAATGATGGCTCTGGCCAAAGAAAACGAATGCTGCATAGTATGTGTGCTGCACCAGAACAAGAGTGAGCAGGACCGCAATATGCGTGGCTCGATAGGTACAGAGCTTACCAACAAGGCATTCGAGGTATTCCAGTGCGATGTGTTCGGCGACTGCGCTGGCAAGGGCGATACTTTCAGGGTTACTCACGCATACTCTCGAAAGAAGAGAATGCATCAGAAATTATATTACAGAATCAACGAACAGGGACTGCCCGAGTTATTGGCAGATTATCATGAGCGTCCTCGCGATGAACAGGGGCGATGGATAAGCACAGATCCTGCTACAGAAACTAACGCAGAAAACCTGCTCAAACTCTTTACGAATGCTATGGAGGGTAAGATGCAGCGCCCATTCGGCGAAGTGATGGCAGTAGCATTGAAGAAGTACGGTGTGATAAACGCTCAGGCATTCTATCACTATGTGGACCAGGCAGAGGAGTTGGAAATCATTCACAAGGAGACTCATCCCGAAACCGGCAAGACGTGGATAGTGCTCGACGACGGCTCGCTGCCTTTAATTATTTAATTATTAATTTAATTAATTAGCCCCCATAGGGGCTTAATTTAATTTTAATTTAATTATTTAGCGCATGAAATTAGAAGAAGTATTCCGCTACACCTTCAAGGCACTCAGACGCGAGATAGGTCCGTCACGATTCGACCCCGACTTAGTAATGCCCTCGATGAAGATGATCGACGCATGCAGAGCCGACGACTTCAGTTTCTTCCAGCCATTCATTGCTGCCGGAAGACTTACCATCGGGAACATGCACCATGCCTGCAGTCGCTACTATATGGGGAAGACCAAGAGCGGCATACCCATCTACTGGATGGTAGACGAGATGCTGCAGCCTCTAGATGCGCACATCGGCGACACCTGGATATCGTGTATGCTGAAACAGCGGGAACCACTGTTGGAATACTGGCGCCCCAAGCACTGCTTGTTCGGCCTGCATCTGATATACCAGCACAAACTGCCGATAGCCATTGTGGAACAGGAATCATCGGCAGTTATACTGTCGGAACTGTTCCCCGACAACATCTGGCTGGCCTATGCCACCACCATGCACCTGCAGCCCGACCTGCTGGCTCCGCTGGATGGTCGCGACGTTACGATATATCCTCGTACCGACCCTGCGATGAACAACTATATGTTCTTTCTCGACTACCGCGACACCATCCGTCGCCTCTACCCAGGCATCAACCTGCGCATTGACACCACTCTTGAGAATCATACTACAGCCGAGCAGAAGGAGCGCTGTGTAGACCTATTGGAGTTTCTGGCAGACAGCATTGAGAATAGTGCCACTTTACGACCCGAATAGTGCCATAATTCTACCCGAATAGTGGCACTTTTCTACCCGAATTACGACATCTAATTTTATCGAAACGTAAAT
>Ga0310694_10003155_pt1 | contig 16320 bp, 10 predicted proteins | sample 174DNAGHGhighgp2_FD_203884 | JGI IMG/M metagenome (GOLD analysis project Ga0310694, IMG submission 203884) | Sheep rumen microbial communities from Palmerston North, Manawatu-Wanganui, New Zealand - 1742 DNA GHGhigh gp2 (v2) (version 2) | ecosystem: Host-associated > Mammals > Digestive system... | reverse complement strand
TTGAGGAGTATTACGGTTCGAAAGACTGGGAAAACTATACGATCAAGATCCATGCACTGAAGAGCTCGGCGAAACTCATCGGAGCGATGGAATTATCGGAAAAGGCCCAGATGCTGGAAACGGCCGGGAAAGAAGGAAATGTCGCATACATTGAGACGGATCATGCTCCTTTTATGAAGGAATACGGGGAACTAGGAACGCGGCTCGCGGAATACTTCGGCGCCGATGAGGAAGCAGAGGAAAAGCCGGTGGCAGATCCGTATCTGATGGAGAGTGTTTATGAAGGACTGCAGGAAGCTGCGGAGGAAATGGACTGCGATATGATCGGCGAGATCCTGAAAGAACTGGAACCCTATGCGATCCCCGAAAACGAAAAAGAGAAATACGGGGCGATCGTGGAGTGCGCGAAGAACTATGATTACGACGGGATCCTCGGAGTCCTCGGCAAAAAGGAGTCTTAAGGGGTAACGGCGGATGGAAACACTGATTCAGAAGATCATCGATATCAATGATGCGGTCAACTCCTTCGCATGGGGGACTTTCGGCCTGGTCCTGCTCCTCGGGACGGGACTGGTCTGTACTGTGATCACCGGCGCATTTCAGATCACGCATATCCGGCACTGGTGGAAGGAAACCTTCGGCTGTATGAACGGCAAAGGGCGGATCATCAACGATGCGGGAGCTCTTTCGCAGTTCCGCGCTTTCTGTACGGCTCTTTGTGCTACCATCGGAACGGGAAATATCGCCGGTGTTTCCACCGCGATCTGCGTGGGAGGACCGGGAGCGGTCTTCTGGATGTGGGTGGCGGCATTTTTCGGGATGATGGTCAAGTATTCCGAGAATGTGCTCGGCGTTTATTTCCGAAGGAGGAACTCGGAGGGCGCATGGTCCGGGGGACCGATGTACTATCTGCAGGACGGACTCGGATCGATAAAGCACTGCAGAAAACTCGGGAAAGTGCTCGGCGTCTTGTTCTGCGTATTTACGATGCTGGCTTCCTTCGGGATCGGAAATATGGGACAGATCAACAAGATCACCATTAACTTCGGGGAAACGTTTCTTTCCGGGGTCGACAGGGGAACTTTCCTGGGGGCATCCAAGGTCAACTGGGCGATCGGTTTTGTCCTGATGCTCGCGGCGGCATTCATCATCCTGGGCGGTTTCCGGCGGCTTGCGGCTGTTTCGGAGAAGCTGATCCCGTTTATGTCCGTGGTATATATCTTTGGCTGTCTTCTGGTGATCCTGATGCATCTTCCGATGCTGCCGAAGGTGATGGAGTCGATCTTTCGCTTTGCGCTGGGGCCGAAAGCCGCTGCCGGCGGCGTGGCGGGAACGGCGGTGCAGCTGGCCTTCAATACGATCAAGAACGGGTGTAAACGCGGCGTTTTCTCCAATGAGGCGGGGCTGGGATCGTCCGTCATGGTGCACAGCAATACCTGTGCCAGAGAGCCGGTAAAGCAGGGACTCTGGGGGATCGCGGAGGTCTTTCTGGATACGATCGTGATCTGTACGATGACGGCGGTCGTGGTGCTTTCCTCCGGGGCGATCGATCTTAAGACCGGACTTGCGGCGGAAGGAATAAACGATGCCACGCTGGTCGCGAAGGCCTTCGGAGCGAGCCTCGGGAAACCGGGAGAGTGGTTTGTGGTATTGGCGATCACGCTCTTTGCATTTACGACGGTCATGGGCTGGTCGTATTACGGAGCAAAGGTGACGGAGTATCTTTTCGGTGTGACCTGGGCCAAGATCTATCGCCTGTTCTTTATCCTGCTCATCGTTTTCGGAGCGGTGATGGAATCGAACCTGGCGTGGGACATCTCGGATACCTTTAACGGACTGATGATGATCCCGAACCTGATCGGTCTGCTGGCGCAGATCCCGCTGATCATAAAGCTGACAGGAAATTATGCGGACCGGAAGCTGAAACATAAAGAAGTGGAACCGATCCTGTCCTATGATCACGATATCCAGAGGGATGCGGTAAAAGCCGTGATGAAGGGGATGGACTGAGGCAGCCCGGGAAAAAGGGGCAGCTGCGGAGTTTAAAAACGGAGGGGAAGAATGGAAGAGATCAATCGCAATGTGGTGCTGGTACTGTCACAGTACAGCGTCGTCGTGAGGGGCTTTGAGCGTAAACTCAGGGAGATGGAGTACAGCGTCGAAGTGCTTGCGGAAGACTATGACCGGATCAAAGGAATGGCAGAATGGGCCGGGGTCCTCGTTTTCTATCTGCCAGGGGATATCATGGACAGCGCGTCCAAGCGGGCCCATCTGGAGAAAATGCTCGGGGTGGTCGAGGAAAAGGGTCGTAATGCGATCCTGATCGGCGAGGCGAAATACCATAAGGAACTGGCTGAGGCGGTCCCGCGGGTCAGTGAGTATATGTGGTTTGACCGTCCGGTGGATATGAATAAATTTGCCGATGCGGTGGAGAAAAGCCTTACGGCACCGGCGCTGCTCCGTGGAAAGAAGCGGGTCCTCATCGTGGATGACGATCCCGCATACGCGAGCATGGTGCGGGAATGGATCAAAGACAAATACCAGGCGGATATCGTTACGGCGGGGATGCAGGCGATCACCTTCCTGCTGAAAAAGCCGGTGGATCTGATCCTGCTGGATTATGAGATGCCCGTGGCAGACGGACCGAAGGTACTGGAGATGCTGCGGCAGGAGAATGAGACCAAGGATATCCCGGTGATCTTCCTGACCGGAAACGGGACAAAAGAAGCGGTTTCCCGTGTCATGTCCCTGAAACCGAACGGCTATATCCTGAAGTCGACATCTAGGGAGAATCTGCTGCATCTGCTGAAAGAAAAACTGCATTGAAAACAAGAATTAGAAGCGCCTAACAACACTGCGTTTCATTGACTTTTTCGGGGAAAACGGATAGACTAATCTGTAATGGTGTTTACCGTAAAGAAGGCGATAGACAAGGGACATCAGGAGGCGAGCATATGAGTCTGGTAAAAACGAACGAGAAGTGTATCGGATGTAACAAATGTATCAGAGCCTGCAGCAGTATGGGGGCAAACGTAGCCGTGGAGCGGGGACGCGTCAATGTGATTGATGTGGATCCGGACCGGTGTATCGCCTGCGGTGCTTGTCTGGATGTATGTGAGCACGGTGCCAGGGAATATGTGGATGATGTAGAGCGCTTTTTCGAGGACCTGAAGAAGGGAGTAAAGGTCTCGGTCCTGATCGCGCCGGCATTTCTGGCCAATTATCCGGGAGAGTACGAGCGGTATCTCGGGATGCTCAAAAAACTGGGCGTCAACCGCTTTATCAGCGTATCCTTCGGTGCGGATATCACGACATGGGCGTATATCAAATATATCACGGAGAGAAACTTTTACGGCGGGATCTCCCAGCCTTGTCCGGCGGTGGTCGGCTATATCGAGCGCTATGTGCCGGAGCTGATCCCGAAACTGATGCCGGTACAGTCCCCGATGATGTGTGCGGCGGTCTATGCGAAGAAATACATGAAGCTCAGTGATAAACTGGCGTTTATCAGCCCCTGTATCGCAAAGAAGAACGAGATCGACGATCCCAATAACGGAGGATATGTCTCCTACAATCTTACCTTTACGCATCTTGTCCGCTACCTGAAGGAACATCCGGTCAGCGGGGCGGTTCCGTATAAGGATGAGATCGAATACGGCCTCGGTTCGATCTATCCGATGCCCGGCGGTCTGAAGGAAAACGTCTACTGGCTCCTCGGCGAGGATGCTCTGGTGCGTCAGATGGAAGGCGAGCATCATATGTATGAGTATCTGCGCCGGAACAAAGACCTTTTGAAGAACGGGCGGACCCCGTATCTGTTCGTCGATGCCCTCAACTGCACCAACGGCTGTTTGTACGGGCCGGGGACGGACGCACGTAAGGGCATGAACGAGGATGTCTTTATGGCGATCCAGAGGATCAAGGCGGATAGCAAGAACAGTTCCAAGAAATCGGCGTGGGGCAGGGATCTTCCGCCGAAGAAGCGTCTGGAAGCGCTGAATAAGGCGTTTGCCGGCCTGAACCTGAACGATTTCCTCCGGAAATATACCGACCGGAGCGCAGCGTGCAGCTCCCGGATCCCGAATGCAAGGGAGCTCGAGGAGATCTATACCAGACTTAAGAAAGATACCAAGGAAAAGCGCAGCATCGACTGCGGCTGCTGCGGATACAATTCCTGTCAGGAAATGGCGGTAGCGATCTTTAACGGGTACAACCATATCCATAACTGCGTCCACTATATCAAAGACCGGGCGTATGAAGAGAAGGATAAGGCCGTCGAGCTGTCGGAGGAAGTAACGAGAGCACAGGACGAGATGCGGGAGAAGAAGGGCTCTCTGGCGGAAGAGATCAGCGAAAACTTCGGAACGCTCCGGGAATCCATCGGGAAGATCGAGGAGACGAGTGCGGACAATGCCCGCCAGACGACCGGCATTTCCGACGAGATGACGGAGGTCGACGGTTTTGCGACTGAGCTGAAGGAAGTACTCGGCAGGATCGAGTCCTATCTGAACAAGCTTGAAGAGAATAATACGGCGGTTATCGCCATCGCGGCACAGACGAACCTGCTGGCGCTGAATGCGTCGATCGAAGCGGCCCGCGCGGGCGAAGCGGGACGCGGATTTGCGGTCGTTGCGGACGAGATCAAGAATCTCGCGGAGGATTCCAAGGCGACGGCAGATGACAGTAATGCAAACAATAAAGATATCAAAGAAACGATCGAGCATCTGATCGAGGAGTCGGGCAAGCTTTCCGAGATCGTCGGAAGAGTCAACGAGAGGGCGTCCAGCCTCGTAACTTCGGCCGGGCAGACTGCTTCTTCCGTCACATTGATGAAGGATGTCGCGGAAAATGTGGAGCGCTCGCTGAAACAGATCCTTGAGGATTAGGAAGTAAGCGGACATTGATCAAGGACAACCAGCGGATCCTAAACCGAATATACATTATCATAGATGCGTGCGTGATCGCGGGAAGTTACTGTCTCGCGTGGCTGACCAAGTTCCGCAGCGGGATCTTCGAAAGCTATGAGACGCTTCCTCCGTCTACCTATTTTTCGGCACTTCTGGCGGTTGTTCCCGGATACCTGATGCTGTACTATTTCCTGAATCTGTACGGCAGCAAACGGATGTCGACCAAGGCCCACGAGATCTACGATCTGGTGGTCGCCAATCTGATCGGCGTGATCATCTTTATCTTCATCATCTATTCGTTCCATATGCAGGATTTCTCACGAGCCGTGGTCTTCCTCTTTTTCGGATTTAATCTGATGATCGAGATCTTTGTGCGGATCCAGATCCGCCGGGTGCTCCGATCCCTCAGAAAGCACGGATACAATATCAAATACGTCCTGCTCGTCGGATACTCACGGGCGGCGGAGCAGTATATTGACCGGATCCTGGAGAACCCGCAGTGGGGATACGTGGTCTGCGGGATCCTGGACGATCATATCCCGGCAGGGACTTTGTACCGGGGGGTAAAAGTGCTCGGACGGATCGCCAACCTGGACATCATCCTTCCGGAGAATAAGCTGGACGAGATCGGCATCTCCATCGCTCTGCAGGACTATGGGATGCTCGAGGACCTCGTGCGAATCTGTGAAAAATCCGGGGTTCACACCAAGTTTATCCCGGACTACAACAGTGTGATCCCGACGAGACCGTATATCGAGGATTTGGTCGGCCTTTCCGTGGTGAACATCCGGCATGTGCCTCTGACCAACAATTTCAACATCGCGCTCAAGCGTTCGGTTGATTTTGTAGGCGCGATCCTGCTTTTGATCCTGTTTTCACCGGTGATGGTGATTTCCGCGATCCTGATCAAGGTGACGGACGGCGGGAAGGTCATATTTACGCAGGAGCGGGTCGGACTGCACCAGAAGCTGTTTAAGATGTACAAGTTCCGGACCATGCGGGAGCAGACGGATGAAGAGGAAAAAGAGGGCTGGACGACGAAGGGAGACCCGCGTGTCACCCCGATCGGCCGATTTTTGCGTAAGACCAGTCTCGACGAGCTGCCGCAGCTTCTGAACGTACTGGGAGGGTCGATGTCCCTGGTCGGACCAAGACCGGAGCGGCCGAACTTTGTGGAAAAGTTCAAGGAGGAGATCCCGGGGTACATGATCAAGCATCAGGTGCGTCCCGGACTGACCGGCTGGGCACAGATCAACGGTTTCCGTGGGGATACGTCCATCCGGAAGCGGATCGAGTGTGACCTGTATTATATCGAAAACTGGACATTTTTCTTTGATATCAGGATCATGTTTCTGACGATCTTCAAGGGATTCATCAACAAAAACGCCTATTGAGCGAAGGGTTAAGGCCCGGCGCGGGAAGAGGAACATACGGTGGGAAATGTGACGGTAGACGTGCTGATCCCGGTGTACAAGCCGGATGCGCGCCTGGAAAAGATCATAGAGCGTCTGCAGCGGCAGACCATGCCGGTGAACCGGATCCGGATTATCAATACGGGACGGGAATATTTCGAACGGATGTATCCGGGGGATTCTTTCTCGCAGCGTTTTCCCGAGGTGGAGCTGAAACATATCCGGCCGGAGGAGTATGACCACGGGGGCACCAGAAGGGCTCTGGTAGAGATGTCCGATGCGGAGTATTTTGTCTTTATGACGGACGATGCGCTGCCGGCGGATCGTCATCTGATCGAAAACCTGTTAAAACCGCTGCTGTCGGGAGAGGCTGCGGTGTCTTATGCCAGACAGCTTCCCAGAAAAGACCTGAGGATGGCCGAGAAATATGTAAGACGATTTAACTATCCGGCAAAATCCTGCATAAAAAAGAAAAAAGACATTGAAAGCATGGGGATCAAGGCGTTTTTCTGTTCCAATGTCTGTGCCGCGTACAGACGGTCGAGTTACGAGGAAGTCGGAGGATTTGAACACGATGCGATATTTAATGAAGATATGATATTTGCAAGAAAAGCAATGAATGATGGCCTTGGAGTGGCGTACGCGGCAGACGCCAGAGTAGTACACTCGCATAATTATAGCGTGATTCAACAAATGAGACGTAACTTTGATCTGGGAGTGTCGCATGCGATGTATCCGGAGATCTTCGGAGATGTTTCGTCCGAAGGGGAGGGGATCCGTATGCTCCGGAGCACGTCCGCATACCTGCTGCGACAGGGGAGAGGCGCGGAGATCGCCGGACTGATCGCGGTAAGCGGAGGAAAATTCCTGGGTTACAGGCTGGGGAAAAGTTTTCGGAAGCTTCCGGAAGCGCTGATCCGACGAATTTCCATGAATTCGACGTATTGGAAGCGAGGCGATTTCTTTTCAGACGCTCCGGAGGGGTCAAAACCGGTCAAAATCGACTGAATTTGTTTATATTTGGTTTATAAATCGGACGTGAGATGAACGGAAGCCGGATCAGGGGCATGGTCCGGCTTTTTTTGTTTCTGTCTGCTCGCAGGATCGGATCGTGTTTTTTCTTGTTTTTTCCTGTTCGCTTTTTTGTGATCGTCCTTTTTTTAGTTCCCCTTTTTTGATTCGGTTTTTGGCCGGTTGTTTTTGGGGAGCCGGCATCCTCTGTTAACGCTTCCGGATCGTCTCTGATCATCCGTCTCCTGATCTTCGGCAGCTCATGGCCGGTCCGGTTTCCGGATGTAACATCTGTTTTTCTCTCTATCCCGGTTTTATGATTGCCCCTTTTTTTTAAAATCATCATTTTTGGGCTCTCCCTGCATGAAAATGGGTCCCAGACAGGGAGAGATTATGTAGACTGAATGTTGCGTTAAGTATTTATGTAAAGAAGAGGGGGAAAATTGGTCTTGTCCCATTTAATGGACAGACTTATGAGGATAGAAATATAAACTTTTGATAGGATGAAAAGAGATATTAAATGATGAGTGTACAAGACTCGAAAATAGAGAATTATAAAACAAATTCATAGTAAACATAAAACAAGGAAGACAAAGTATAAAATAATAATGAATTAAATATAAACTGATTTTCATTAAACTTTATGTCATCTAAACTTTAGAATTCGACATTATGTAAATCAAACTCTCTGTAGTCAATTTTGTCCTTATGTAATCCCCTTTTAAAGGATTTAGTCGACATAAGCACATTATATTGCAGTTTTATGTTTCGATTATCCATCAGGAACGCAGCCTGGGATTTGCATTATGTATACGGAACCGTTAGACCGGACGGATCAAATCCGCAGAAGACGCCGGTGTCAGACACGCCTGTTTTTGGGCAAATAAACGTACAAAATAAACAAAATATAAAATCTCCGGAGTATGAAAAGTCAACAGCGAACCCAAGGAGTCAATGACAAAATCGGCTATTTCCGGAGAGCAGATATCGGAGAAGAAACAGACCCGAAAAAGTGGCCTGGACCAGGGCATTTCCAAAATCCTTTCATCCGAAACCCGATTACGGTAAAGTTGTTGCAAAACGAAAAGACGGATTATTCCGAAAAATCCGAACGGAAATATTTACAAACCGGGGCCGCCGTGTTATATTGAAGCCGGCACAAAAATCACATAACTTCTTTTCGTCAAGGATATTCTGTCCGATCGTCGATTCCTGCGGGGCCATCTTGTAGGAGGAACCAATGAAAAGAACAAAAGAATCATGGAGGCTGCGGGCGCTGGTTATGCTGCTCGTATTATCCTGCTGTCCGGTCTTGGCGTTCATACCGCCGGCCCGGGCAGCGGCAGGAGATGATCCGGAGCTGATCTTTACGGAGGAATACGATGAAGATATTCCCGGGAAACCGATCATCTGCGGATCGAGAAGCGGTGAGGCCGTCCCCTCCGGACCGGGAGTCATCATTATCCGCTGCGACCACGGACATAATAACAGCTTTGGCTATACGGATGAGGGCGGTGAGATTTCCTGCGATTACTGCGGAGCATCCGATATCAGTGCAAAGCAGCTCCACATGCAGATCCATTTTGTCAATGTGGGATGCAGGAAGGTCACGGGACACCGTCCGGGTGCGAGGATCGAGTCGTCTTTGGAAGTGTACTCTGACGGCAGTGCCGTTTTGGAGTATTCGCTGAGCGGCGGAGAGGAGGATGCATCGCTGCGGGTCACGCTGGGAGAAGAGACGGAAGAAGACCGGAGCGGGAGGATCGAGACGGAGTTTACAAAGAACGGAACCTTTACCGCAGAGGTTTATTATTCGGATGAGTATAAAAAAGAATGGACATTTACGATCGATACACTGCCGGTAGAGGTCAGCTTTATCGATCCGGCCGGGATCCGGGAACCATCCACGGAGATCATGTATATGCATAAAGAGGCAGAAGAAGTGCCGGTCGAATTGAGATACGGATATCTTTTTAACGGATACAGTGACGAGGACGGGGTAAAATCATATGACGCAGAGGGGAAACTTCTAACAAATTATATCAAGTATGAACAAATGCACAAGGTGCTCAATCTTGAATGGGAGCCAAAGAAATATAATGTATATTATACATATATCGATAATGGCATTCCGGAATACAGATCAGAGCTTCTGACCTTTGATGCTCCCCTGCCCTCGATCCCGGTGAATACGAGCATCGATATCGAAAACGGCAGGGTATTCTGCGGATACTGTCTGGATGATCTGATCCTGTACGATGCCCATGGGGAACCCGTGCCGGAAAAACTCACGAGGGAACTCGATCCGATGCAGCAGCATTACGGAAAGCTGGTCTTAAGTGAGATCTGGAGGCCCATCGATCTGAATCTGTATTACGGGGAGGACGCGGATTCGGACGGCAGACCGGATATGAGCGTGCATATCCGTGAAGGGGTGTATCCGGATCTTCCGAAGCTTCCCGTCCGGCCGGGGTACCGTTTCCTGGGACTGGATTATGCCGGGACAGGGATCTATACGGGAGACGGGAAGCCGGATGACGGGGCGATCGACGGATTCATCGTCGACTGGGTCAGGTCCGGATCGGATATCATAGCGGATACCGGCTGGGAGATCAAATCATGGGATATCCGGTACGGAGAGGATGTGGATCTCGATGGCGTCCCGGACCGAATAAAACATGTGCAATACGGAGATGTGATTCCATCCCTGGAAGATACGGGAACGAAGGAGGAAAGTACGAGAGCATTTCTCGGATGGGGAGTCGGAAATCTCCGTTTCTGGGACGGTGAAGGACAGCCGCTCCTGGAAACCCTGGAAACGGATCTGGATCCCTGGGCAAACGAGAGGGGAGAGGTGATCCTGAAAGGGATCTGGGAAAGATCGCCGGCCGGAGGGGGCCGGGATGACACCGAAGGGTCCGGGGACGACGAAGAGGGGGAGGAAGATCCGCCTGCAGATCCGGCTCCTTCTGCGAGCGAAAACAGTGTAAGTAATAACGGAACCGGCGGAACTCCGGGCCCGGGAGAAGGTGAACCCTCGGACGATGACGGTGATGAGCCGGAATCCGAGGCCGAAACGACCAGTCTGACGCAGCCGGCTGCCCCTCCGGAGCAGACTCCGGACGGGGAAACGGGCGCGGAACAGGAGGCTTCGGATCCGGAAGATGCACAGGAAGCAGAAGAACAGCCGGTGGCCGGAACGGACCCGGATGCGGACCCCGGAGCCCTTGAGAACGAAATCCGGCGGAGCCCGGCAGTCCCCAATACCGGGGAAAGCGGGGAAAGTGCAGCTGCAGCGGTGATAAAAAGGATCGCAAAGGCCGCTGCGGTCACGGGCGGAGTCAGCGGAGCACTGCTCGGTGCCTACATGGGGCTGGTCTATCTGACGGCGATGGCGGAGATCTGGTGCATCGGAAGCGCCGGAAAGATGAAACGGCTCGGAAAGCTGACGATCCGGAGTGAAAGGGGGGAGGCGTTCTGCCTGAAGATCCCGAAGCGCTTCATCGAACAGTGCGATACGGGACGGATCCTGGTCCGTATTCCCGGATTATTCGCCCTGCACAACCGGAAGCATGAACTGATCATAGAAGCGGGAGGGACGATCCTGGCTGAGCGGATCCGTCGTGAGATCCGGATCCTGGTACAGCCGGAGCGGAGAAACTGAACGAAAAGCCTGTGCCTATCGGTTGCAAGAAGAAAAGAATCATAGTAAAATGTCCCTATGATTCATATTTTCGAAAAAGGAAATCTGCCGGCGGAGGACCGGAAGACGGGGAAAGGGCAGGAGAACGGCAACGGACCCGTTTATGATTATATTGTCAGGCGGCTTCTGGCGGTCTGCGGGGAAACGATGGCTTCCGATATTTATGCGGTCAGCTATCTGGAGATGCTCTATCAGAGAGTCATGAACGACTTCCGCATCGCTCCGTCCCAGAGGTCGCTGCTCTCGATCCTGGATAAACTCGAGGAGGATCTGCAGTATTCGACGGAGATCTTCGGCCCCCGTGCCGCATTTATCCTGGATTTCCTGGAGGCGGATACGCTGAAGCAGGCGACGGGGAAGAGCTCCAATGAGAAGGAGCAGCGGATCCTCGGCAGGATCCTCTGGATCCGCCGGACCTATCTTCCCAAAGAAGAGGTGAAGGCAAAAGAACTCTTAAAGCCTGCAGAGATGAAAGCTTATCTGGATCAGTTTATCATCGGGCAGGATGAGGCGAAGCGGGCGATCTGTACGGCGGTATACGGGCATGCGAAGCGGGTGCGGCATCCGGAGGTGAAGTTTGCTCCGGACATCGTGCTTCTGATCGGTCCGTCCGGATGCGGGAAGACCGAAATCATGCGCCGGATCCGTGAGATCACCGACGATCCGATGGTTTTTACCGATGTCTCCAACCTCGGTGCGAGCCAGTACCGCGGGCGGCACAAGGAGGACATCCTTTTGGATCTGTACGCTCAGGCCGGCGGGAAAAAAGCGGTGGCCGAGCGCGGGATCATCTTTATGGATGAGTTCGATAAACTGCTCCTCCCGGCGATCTCGGAGCGGGGGATCAACATGCATGACGATGTGCAGTCCCAGCTTCTGACGATGCTCGAGGGCAGCGAGGTGGAGCTGAAGGACGGCCGGCAGTCGTTCCTTCTCGATACGTCCCGGATGCTTTTTGTGCTGGCCGGTGCGTTTCAGGGGATCGATGAGTTTATCCGCGCCGATCAGATCGAAAAGAAGAACCTCTCGGGGAACATCGGCTTCCTCTCTCCGCTGAAAAAGGAGATGGATCTGGATTTCGTGAGGGAAAACATCAATCATGAGATCCTGATGAAATACGGGATGAAGCGGGAATTGGCGGGACGGCTGGCCTCGGTGACGGTGCTGGAGAAGCTCGGGCGAGAGGATCTGATCCGTATCCTGACCGAGCCGAAAGACAGTCTGATCGAACGTTATCGCAGGGAACTGAAGCTTTCCAGCGATGCGGAACTGGAGTTTACGCAGGAGGCACTGGAGGAAATCGCAGACCGCGCACTGCAGACGGGGACCGGAGCAAGGGCGTTGCATTCCATTCTTGCCAAGACCCTCCGGAAGATCCTGTATGATGCGCCGGACATCCGTTCCCTCGGCCGTATCGTGATCGATAAAAAGGCGATCGGAGAGGGCGTGATGCTTTCGGAGCAGGAGGAAGGCAGTACGGGAGAGAGCCTGCAGACGATCCTGGGGAATTATGTGTAAATGATCAAGGATATCTTTCAATGTTACCGGGAAGAGGAGATTGACGGTATCATTCAGAACTGCATAGAGAAGTATCAGCACGAGGGCTATTTTCTTTCGGCCCCCGGCGTTGTGCGCGCGTATTTCCGTATCCTGAACCATTACCTTTTCACGGAGCGGCCGATCGCCGAGCGGAATATCGGAAATCTGCTCCGGCTTGCGGGGGCGAGCTATAACGAGAAAGGTTTCCGTACGCCGTTCTGGTCGATCATGCGGGACATGGCACTCCGCCATCCCGAAGATCCGGTCTATGCGACGGTCAGGCAGACGGAAGCCGAGATGAACAACGACTATGTCGATGAGATCTTCGAGTTTCTGGAGTACGAGCTGTCTGCCGAACCGGATGAGGCTGTGCGGGAGCAGGATCTCGGCGCACTTTCGTTCTGCCGGATCTGTTACCGTCAGAACATGGTAAAAAATATCAAAATGAAGCGGAAAGTGCCGCAGCGGAAGGAGGAATCCCGGCCGGCATTCCTGGAACGCTGCGAGCGTTTTGTCCGCGAATATACGCCGCACAAGATCAAGGCATATCTGGACCGCTTCGTCATCGGACAGGATGAGGCGAAGGAAGTCCTCTCGACGGCGCTTTACAATCATTACCTCAGGATCCTGCATCCCGAGGCCAATCTGATCAAGGCCAATGTGCTGATGATCGGGCCCTCCGGCTGCGGCAAGACGGAACTGGTACGAAGGATCGCCGAACTGATCGACCTGCCGGTGGTGATCACGGATTTTTCAGGTGTCGTGGCGACGCCGTGGAAAGGCCGGAACAAGGAAGAAGCGCTTCAGAACCTGTACTTCAAGGCGGGACGGGATATCGAACTGACGGAGTGCGGGATCGTTTTCTGCGATGAGTTCGATAAAGTCATCCCTTCCCACCGTTACTACCGGGGCGGGGATATCAATGACGAACTGCAGGGACAGCTGCTGGGGATGTTTGAAGGAACGGAACTGGATGTCCCCATCCAGGAGGGCGGCGGAAACCAGATCCTCCAGATGGATACCCGCGATATCCTGTTCATCTGTGCGGGGGCCTTCGAAGGCCTGGACAAGATCGTCAAAAAAGACTACGTCAATGCCGGCATCGGCTACGGAAGAACGCCCGGAAACTCCGATGCGTTTGTGATGACGGGAGAAAAACTGAAACCGAAACACCTGATGGAGTACGGGATGAAACCGGAGCTCGCAGGACGTCTTTCCACGGTGACGGTGCTGGATAAACTGGATAAAAAAGCCATGCGCCTTGTGATGACCGAGGCGGAAGACAATGTTCTGACACGTTTCCAGAGAGAGTTCTGGATCGAGGATGAGGTACGTCTCCTATTTACGGATGAAGCGATCGACCGTATCGTGGACCGGACGATGGAGATGAACATCGGAGCCAGGGGGCTGAATGCCGTGGTGCGTGAGATCCTGGCCAAACCCATGTATGAAGTGCCGACAATGCCCGGGGTGACGAAAGTACTGATCACGGGCGAAGCGGCAGGCGGAGAGGAGAAAGCACAATACTTATGAAACACAAAGATAAAGGGATCGGAAAACTGCAGATCGCTATTCTCTTACGGACGGTCCTTCCGATGCTCCTGCTTGCAGTGCTGATCGCCGGTGTCGCGATCTTTTATTCCCAGAGGGCTCTAAAGGCGGAGATCAACCGGTCGCTGTCGGTCGTGGCGACCTCGGTGGAGGCGGCATACAATGTGCTGTATCCGGGAGACTATGAGCTGGTCACCAATGAACCTTTCGTTTCTTTATATAAAGGAGACCGGGAACTGACCGGAGATTTCTCGGTCATCGACGGGATCAGCGGGGACAACGGGATGGAGATCACGTTGTTCTATAAAGACGCCAGGATCCTGACGACGCTGGAAGATACGGAAGGCGTACGCCTGGTGGGAACCGGAGTCAATGCTGCGATCTACGGGCAGGTGGAACGGAATGATGAGATGATGTTTTTCGAGCCAGAGATCGACGGGGTGAAGTATTATACCTGTTACCGGCCGCTGCATAATTCGGACGGGGAGATGATCGGAATGGTGGCAACGGGGCTGACCTCGGCTGACGTGAGCAATGAGATGCGGGAGAGCATCTATCCGGTCTGGGTGATCACGGTCCTGGGACTTCTGACGGCAAGCTTCATCAGCCTTCGCTACACCAGTACCGTTACGGCATGCATCACGACGATACGTGCATTTCTTATGAAAATGGTCGGCGGGGCGCTGGACAACGAGCTGGATGAGGAGATCGGGAAACGCCGGGATGAGCTGGGCGATACCGCGAACGCTCTCGTTAAGATGCAGAAAGCGGTCCGTATCCTCGTGGAGCGCGATCCTCTCACGACCCTGTACAACCGGCGCTACGGGAATGCCAAGCTCAGGAATCTGGCGAACCGTTCGGAAAAGACCGGCGAGCCGTTTGCCCTGGCGATCGGTGACATCGATTTCTTTAAAAAGGTCAACGATACCTACGGACATGATGCCGGAGACGTGATCCTGAAATTCGTTTCGGAGGAACTGAAACTCCTGATGAGCGGCCGCGGGGCGGCAGTCCGCTGGGGCGGAGAGGAGTTTCTGCTGATGTTTGAGAACCATACTCTCGGGATGGCGGCGGAAGCGATCGAGGGCTTTCTGGAAAAGATACGTAACTCCGATATCGGCTATGACGGACAGGTGATCCACATCACCATGACGATGGGACTGGTTCCCGGAGAGAACGGGATCGATCTGCAGAAGCTTATCAAGCAGGCGGACGAGAAGCTTTACTACGGAAAAGAGAACGGACGGAACCAGCTGGTCGTGGACCGCAGCCTCATCCGGGAAGATGTGGTGCAGAAGGCGGAAGGCGGTGGCGAGGTCGTGCTCGGCTTTTCCGAGGGGCTGCTGGAATCAGAGGAACTGCTCCAGATGCTGACGGAGAATGTCGCCAGACAGGTGGAAAAAAGTGATAAAAAAGAAGATGCAGACTGAAGTAACGGAAGAAAAGAAGGAACCGCAAGAAAACAAGGAACCGAAAGAAAACAAAATGGGCACCATGCCCATGAACCGGCTGCTGCTTTCCATGGCTACGCCGATGATCCTGTCCATGCTGGTACAGGCGTTTTACAATATCGTAGACAGCATCTTTGTCGCGAGGATCCATGATGTCGGAGACGGCGGCGCGGAAGGAAACGCGGCACTCTCGGCTCTCGGGATGGCGTTCCCGTTTCAGATGCTCCTGATCGCGTTCGGCACGGGGACCTGCGTCGGTGTCAATGCGATCCTGTCCAAGGCACTCGGCGAAAAAGACAGCAAAACGGCGCAAAAAGCGGCGAACAACGGTGTATTTCTGTCAATCTGCAATTATATCCTCTTTCTGGTCATCGGAGTGTTCCTGGCGGAAAAGCTGATCGCCTCCCAAAAGGGCGAAGGGCTGACCCTGATGTACGGGACACAGTATCTCAGGATCGTATGTATCGGCTCGATCGGCATCTATATGCAGTTCATCTTCGAGCGGCTGCTGCAGTCGACGGGAAAGACCGTCTATACAATGTATACACAGATGACGGGGGCGATCATCAATATCATCCTCGATCCGATCCTGATCTTCGGTCTCTTCGGCATGCCGGAACTGAAGGTCGCGGGCGCGGCTTATGCGACGGTGATCGGACAGATCTGTGCCGGGATCCTTGCTTTTATCCTGAATAAAAAACACAATGAGGACGTGCAGGTGGATCTGCGCGGTTTCCGTCCGGATC
>Ga0310694_10003154_pt1 | contig 16320 bp, 14 predicted proteins | sample 174DNAGHGhighgp2_FD_203884 | JGI IMG/M metagenome (GOLD analysis project Ga0310694, IMG submission 203884) | Sheep rumen microbial communities from Palmerston North, Manawatu-Wanganui, New Zealand - 1742 DNA GHGhigh gp2 (v2) (version 2) | ecosystem: Host-associated > Mammals > Digestive system... | reverse complement strand
GACAGGAGGTACACTGCCGGTTTCAGGAGCTTGTTGTGCCGGCTCTGCTTTTACTTCTGTTTCGTTATAATAGACAGGAGGTACACTGCCGGTTTCAGGAGCTTGTTGTGCCGGCTCTGCTTTTACTTCTGTTTCGTTATGATAGACAGGAGGTACACTGCCGGTTTCAGGAGCTTGTTGTGCCGGCTCTGCTTTATACATCGGGCCGACGCTACCGGTTTCAGGAGCTTGTTGTGCAGGTTGTGTTTTGATATCTTCATCAGCCATGGTATATCTCCTTCTTAATAATATATACTAGACTGTATTATAACATAAAATTCTACTAATAGCAATAAAAAATATATCGTTTATTTAATTATGCAGTGTTGATACAAGATGTTTTTATTAAAATATTAATGAGAGTTTTGTTTAGCTTGTAAAGCTATTATATTTTCTGTTGTAAGGGTTGTTTGGCGCGCTGGCTGTTTGATCTCTTTTGTTTGTTGTTGTTCATGCAACTTGGTTGCTTGATTGGCTGCTACGGTCATTTTGGTATTATTTAAGGCGCGAATTGCTTCTAATTCCGGTGTGGGGGCATCAGGCGGATATTTACCTTGTTGTGTTTTGATTTCTTGCACCAGATCTTTGGATTCGATATTTTGGATAGGATAATTGTCGTTACCGTTGTTTTCAGATACCATAGCTACACCATTGATGTTTTTTTGCAATAAACCATCGGTATAATATATGCGTCTGTCGTTATTCGGATTGAGTTCGGCATTTAACAGTAAATCTTTTAAGGTGGTATCGGCATCCGGTTCACGATTAACTATTTTGGAATATTGATTTCTGATGTATTCATCTTTTTCTTCGTTGGTTTTTAAGCCTTGTTTTTCAAGATAAGCATCTATAGCTAAAAGACCATCATTACTTGGGTGTCCGCCGTCTTCATTTTCTAAGATGAAATTTTGTATAAACTGTTTATCCGGATAGATAAATGATTTACATTCATCAGGTAAATCTATTTTCATGCCATAGCCGATATCAATATCTTTTAACTGTTCTGACATAGCTTTTTGTCCGTCTTTGACAGCTTGAATTTGTTCAACGATGGAACGATTACTTTCATATATATATTCTAAAAATTCAGAATTTGCATATGCCGGAAGGGCATCTTTATCCCAAACTTCTGAAGCGGTTTTGGCAATGGCGGTTAAGCTTTTTTTTGATGTTAAATCAGTACCATTTTTTTCTACACATTCTCTTAAATTCGGATACATATCAAGCAATTCATCGGTTTTAATTTTTGTATCTTTATAGACGAAATATTCAATATTGCGCTCTTTACAATGATTGTATATATTTACTAAAGCGATGTTTTGTGCGACATAGGCGGATTTTTCATCAGTGTAATTTAGTGCGAGATTAGTCTCAGCGTTGCCGTTTGGTATATTTTGAATTTGTTTATGCTCACGATTGTAGTGTGCTAATTCATGGAAATAGACTGACAATTGTGCTGCCGGATTACCGTTTAGATATTCTACAGTATGCTTGTTATGAATGTCTTTGATTTTATTGGCTAAATCTTCAGAGAGTTGATAATTAGGCATGACAATGTTATCACCGTTTTGATGAGCTAAATCAGAGTATTTATCCATATCTTCCGGTGTATTGATAATACGCTGTTCTTGAATAATCGTCGGTTTGAGATTAGTTGGTTCCGTGACTTCTTCGTGATAGGGTTCAATTGAACCATAAAAAGGACCGACGGAGGTTCTATCAATAGGAATAAGGCGTGTATCTTCCGTTACCGGCACACTTATTTGTTGATTTAAACGCAAAGCATCTTCTGATAAAATATCAGGATTGGATTGGTTGGTATTTTTATTTGCCTCGGTCATTGTTTTCTCCCATTAGCATAATTCTATCACTTTTTTTCAGCATTGTCAAACCAAAATCAACTTAAAGAAAATGCTTGCAATTTAAAATTTATAGCGTATATTTGCCTCGTCCTTGCCGTGGAGAGTCTGGTGATTCCTGCGGCTATACATTAATTTTTGACCGATTTTTAAGATGTTGTCCTTTGGGGAGGACAAAGTTATTTGAAGTCGGTTGTTGTTGAGAATCCATAAGGAGTTTTTATTTATGACGAAATACGAAAGTATGCTTATTGCCCGTCAGGATCTCGGTCAATCTCAAGTTAATGACATTGTGGCTACTTTGTCCGATGCTATTAAAAAAGAGGGCGGAGAAGTTGTTAGTGTTGACAACTGGGGCTTGAAAAACCTGGCTTACCGCATTAAAAAGAACCGTAAAGGTTATTATGTGGTATTAAATATTTCCGCTCCGGCGAATGCTATCTTTGAATATGAGCGTTTGGCTCGCTTAAACGAAGATATTATCCGCTTTATGACGGTTAAAGTTGATGAATTTAATGCTGCCGGCAATAATGAAGAAGAAACTGCTGCAGCTGCTGACGAAACTGCTAACTAAGGAGTACGGAATTATGTCTAAACAAGGATTTTTTAAGAAAAAGAATTTAAGCGACAATCCGAACTTTAAAATTGATTACAAAGACGTTAAGTTTTTGTCTCGTTATATTTCGGAAAAAGGCAAAATTATGCCAAGCCGCATCACCAATGTAACTGCCAAAACACAGAGAGAAATTGCTCGCGCTATCAAACGCGCTCGCTTTGTTGCTCTGTTGCCTTATGTGGCTAACTAAGGAGATAGGCTCATGGAAATCATTCTTTTAGAACATATTGCTAAATTGGGCAAAATGGGCGATAAGGTTAATGTTAAGAACGGCTATGCTCGTAACTACTTATTGCCACAAAAGAAGGCTTTACGTGCCACTGAAGCTAATGTTGCTTATTTTGAAAAGCAACGTGCTGATTTGGAAGCACATAATAAGGCTTTGTTTGATGAAGCTAATAAAAAGGCTAATGAATTGAAAGGCTTTACTGCTGTTTTGGTTCGTCAAGCTGCTGAAACCGGTCAATTGTATGGCTCTGTTACCATTCGTGACATTGCTGCCGCTATTAATGAATCCGGTGTAGCTTTAGAGCGTCGTTTTGTTTCTTTGGATAAACCGATTAAATACTTGGGTATTTATCCGGTTAAGCTTTCTCTTCATCCGGAAGTTTCACAGACTATTCTTGTTAATGTGGCAAGAAGTGCTGACGAAGCTAAGAAACAAGCTAAGGCTTATAATAATGAAACTGCTCCGGCTGAAAAAGCTGAAGTTGCTCATGCAAAAGAAGAAGCTAAGGCTGAATAATTCGCTTTTATGCTTTTTTGATAAATTTAAGACCGTCCTTTTGAGGGCGGTTTTTTTTCTATGTGAATTCTATATGAAAAGGTTGCGTAAATGTCGATATAACCATAGTTCTATTTTTTCCATCATACTTAAGCTTAGAGGAGGAGGGGTTATATCTTCTATTTCTTTACCATTCCATGCATCAGGATATGTCTTCTTAAACTCATCACAGCTTAAACCGGTTAAAAATTTCAGATTTTTTTCTGCTTCTTCTTTGGTATCAGTGCCATGCACCAAATAGTTTCCTTTAGTCCATCGGCGGTATTTGTTTTTTAGAGAATGCATAGTTATATTTTTGTTTCTTTCATATAAAGGGTGTTCATCATTAATAACGACGATTAAAAAGCTTCCGTTACCACACTCCTTTTCTTTTTTGCAACTGTGGCGTAGTTTCTTTTGGTAAAATTGAGATAATCTTATCGAAAAACTCTCTTTTTCCCAAGTGCAGTTAAATATTTTTCTTATTTTATAATGTTTTTGTATGTCTTCAATGATTGTTTGTTGATATGGTAAGGTAAAGCTTTGTTCCATATTATAAAAATGTGTAGTTCGTCCATAGTACTTCCTTCTGGCAGATATTAAAAATAAACTGTCTTTTAAACAGTTTGGGGGTATTTTTAATTTAAGCCATGGGAGGTCGATTGCTATGGTTCGGTGTATGATTATAGAAGAAAACTTGTTTGTTATAAGGGGATACGGTCAGTAAGGTGCGTTTCACTATACAAACTTGAAATACTGTTGGTAAAAACAGATTGTGTACAGTTGTGTATTCAACACCTTGGTCATCCAGACTATCTGTTGTATTGTCAGCATGCGGGTTTTGAGTTGAAAAAATTGTGGTGCCATCTTCATGGCTTAAATCATGTATATCGACCACATCAAATATGGCGACGGCAAAAGATAAAATCATGATGTATGCCATAAATTTTTTCATCATGCTTTATTTATAATGGTGTTTTTTATGAAATGCAATATATTTTGTGCGGATGTGGTCGAGGGGCGGGTAGGCTCGAGTGCGCGTCGCACTTCCGTGACTTTTGGCTTTCCAGTGGGGTATGGGTACTGCTCTGTGGAAGCGCGGGAGATGCTGAAACAAGTTCAGCATGACGCGTTAGTCGTTCAGCATGACGTGTTAGTCGTTCGGGATGACGCGTTTATAACGATAAAATTGTGCACAGGCTGAATGTGCCCTTTAACACAAATTCAGGCCTGTGTGCAATTTTTTAATTTTTTCTGGATTGTTACGTCGCCTTGCTCCTCACAATGACGAGGAAGAGGATTGTCACGTCGCTTCGCTCCTCACAATGACGAAGAAGAGGATTGTCACGTCGCTTTGCTTCTCACAATGACGAAGCAAAGGATTGTTACGTCGCATTGCTCCTCACAATGACGAAGCAAAGGATTGTTACGTCGCATTGCTCCTCACAATGACGAGGAAGAGGATTGTCACGTCGCATTGCTCCTCACAATGACGAAGAAGAGGATTGTCACGTCGCTTCGCTCCTCACAATGACGAAGAGGAGGATTGTCACGTCGCTTTGCTCCTCACAATGACGAGAAAGAGGATTGTCATGCGGTGTTGTCGTTCGTAATGACGAAGAGGAGGATTGTCACGTTGCTTAGCAATGATGTTGGAGAGGCGCGCATAAAAATTTAAGGTAAGGTTTTATCCCTTACCTTAAATTTTTATCTTATGCTTTGCGCGCCAGAGCGACTGTGTCGCCGACCTGCGCGGTCGAGCGGTCCTGTGCGGACGGCAGGGCGCTTGCGCCCGTTATTGGTCTAAGAAGGAACGCAACTTCTTGCTTCTGCTCGGATGTTTCAACTTTCTTAAAGCTTTTGCTTCAATCTGTCTGATTCTCTCACGCGTTACATTAAATTGCTGGCCGACTTCTTCCAATGTGTGATCCGTGTTCATGCCAATTCCGAAACGCATTCTTAACACACGCTCTTCTCTTGGAGTTAAGGAAGATAAAATTCTGGTGCAGGTCTCTTTTAAATTGGTATGAATAGCGCTATCTACCGGTTGTAATGCATTCTCATCTGCGATAAAATCACCTAATGATGAATCTTCTTCATCTCCTACCGGCGCTTCCAAACTAACCGGCTCTTTGGCTATCTTCATCACCTTACGGATTTTATCTACCGGCATTGATAACCTTTTGGCCAATTCCTCCGGTATCGGTTCACGACCACTTTCTATCATCATTTGTCTTGAAGTGCGAACCAACTTGTTTATGGTTTCTATCATGTGTACCGGAATTCTTATCGTACGTGCTTGGTCAGCGATAGAACGGGTTATTGCTTGTCTTATCCACCAAGTGGCATACGTTGAGAATTTGTAACCGCGGCGATATTCAAATTTATCTACCGCTTTCATCAAACCGATATTACCTTCTTGAATCAAATCCAAAAATTGCATGCCACGGTTGGTGTATTTCTTGGAAATGGAAATAACCAAACGTAAATTCGCTTCTATCATCTCTTTCTTGGCACGTTCAGCTTCACGCTCACCGCGCTTAATCGTATCAACCATCTTTCTATATTCGGAAATCGGTAAACCACTCTCTTTGCTCATCTCGGCAAGAGAATTACGTAATTCCGTGATTTCTTCACGATTGTTATTGATGAAAGCATTCCAGTGCTTGTCTTTCTTTTCGGCAATCTTTTCCAACCAGTGAGGATCTAATTCCGAATGCTGATAGGCTTCTAAGAAATCTTCTCTCTTAACTTTGGCATTCAAGGCTAAGCGTAATAATTTTCCTTCTACACCCATCAGACGACGATTTAATTCATTTAATTGCTCAACCAACTCTTCTACACGTATAGAGTTTAAGTGAATGGAGCTCATCAATTCAATTAATTCTTTTTTGATGCTTAAATATTTCTTTTCCAGCGAAGTTTGCGCTTTTCTGCCGGCTAGAATTGCTTTCATACGTTGTGTTTGTATTCTGCTTAGCTCATCATAATAACTGGAAATCTTATTTAAAATCTCTAACACCGGTTCAAATAATGCCGTTTCCATGGCTGTAATAGAGGTGGCGGAGTGTGCTCCGTCTTCATCATCCTCATCCAGATTTTCGCCATCTTCGCCTTCTAATGATGTTTCCGATTCATCTTCTTCTACATCCGGCTCATCATCAACGGTACCATCGAATTCTATATCGTTTTCAAGGTCATCATCAATGTTATCCAAATCCTTATTTTCTAAGTCTTTGGTAACATTTTCCAAATCATCTTCCGTGGTGGTGTTATCATCATCATATACAATTGCGGCGGCATCAACACCATACATCATTTCCAAATCTATGATGTTTCTCAGCTGAGTTGTACCGGCAACTAATTCATCACGCCATTTGGATATGGCTTTTAAGGTCATCGGATTTTCGCAGAGACCGCCAATCATAACTGTTTTACCGGCTTCTATGCGCTTGGCTATGGCAATTTCACCTTCTCTTGAAAGTAATTCAACTGTACCCATTTCCTTTAAGTACATTCTGACCGGATCATCCGAACGCATTAATTCTTTGCTGTCAAAATTACCGACGCTGTCTTCATCGTCGTAATTTTCTTCCGGATTACCTTCTTCTTCGCTTTCCCGATCATCTTCAAAATCATCAGTCTCATCGGCGGAAATAATACTGATTTCCATATCGGAAATTGCCGCCATGATGTCTTCTATCTGATCAGATGTTTCTTTTTCGGAGGGAAGGGCTTGATTAAGTTCTTCAATGGTAATGTAACCCAGCTCTTTGCCTTTGGAAATAAGTTTCTTTAAAGCACCGCCAAATGTATCCAACAGCGGGGCATCGGAGCTTTGGTATTCTTCTGTATCTTCTGACATGTCGTTCCTTAAGAGTGTATGTTTATACTACGTATAAAAAATATTTGCAAACGCTGTTTAACATAGTTGCACGACTCCTACTTGTCAAGCATTAAATTCATTTTTTTAGTTATTTTTATCAACTTTAAAATTTCAAAACCTTTCTGTTTGTTGTTGCTAATTATTTTCGCTGGCTTGACAAGGGGGAGTTTTGCTTTTATCTTCTAAGTAATTATGTAATTTTTTGGAAGATTTCTATGATTTGGTCTGAGCAGGAATTGGCTAATATGCCCTTAGCTGGTGAGAAAGTCGCGATAGAGAAGGTGATGAAACATCTTGACGATCCCGGGAATTCTGCAATTTTTACACCTGAAAATTTTTCCTTTTTATGGGGCGTGCTTGGGTTAGTTGGTGTGGTCGGTGCCAGTGATGATGCTAAGACGTTAATCTGGGAATCATTAAAACAAAACGGGGCTGTTGATGCCTATGATAAAGGGATTTTGGGCGATTTCAATCATCATTTGGCTGAAAAATGTAATGATAATCGGATGCGTGCGTGGATTAAATTTGATAATTATCAGGCCGGCGAGCATTTCAAAAAAATAATATTACATGAACTTTTAAAAACTAATCTTTCACTTGAAAAAGAGGCTATATCTTACTGTTTAGACGGAAATAAATTGCTTTCAGAATTGTCCACGATACCGATGACACCGCAAGTAAAAGTTTATTTGGAACAATTGCGAGGAATTGAAGTTGAAGATAGTGCTTTCGGGATGGGAATTAATGCTTATGAAAAAGAAGAAATGCTCCGTAAGCTTTGTGATACTATTGTCTATGCTAAGCGGCATTTTTTGGAAACGGAAAAGGATTATTTGTTTTTCTATTTGCGTCAAGCTGTTAACAGCGGATTTGATGCCAAACGTATCGGTATTGATGACAGAGTATTATCGCGTTTGATGGCTTCTCGTGAAGTGGTGAACCTTTCTGAGTTGGAAGTGGCACCGATGTTGATGCGTAATGCAGAAATTATGGAATTTGCCGAGCCATATGAAGAAAAAGACGGATTTTATGAAGAAACAGCTGCGCGCTTTGTTCATCTTGATAAAACACGTATTCTGGCTATGTTGGAAAGATGTTTGGCGCTTATCTCTTCGCAAAGATCTCCGAGAGGGGTGCTTTTTGCATTGGAATTGCTGAACTTAGGACAAGTTAAATCTTCTGTTCAGGTTCTTGCGGAATTAGCGCGAAAAGGACAAGCCACTGAAATGACTTGCTTTATGCATCGTCTGTTAACGAAAGCAAAAGGTGCGGAAGCTCTTTTGTTGGATATTTTGAAAACGAACCTTAATCAGCAAAAAAATAAGCCTTTTTGGGAGCCTAAATCGTCTTTTAATCTTTATTTGACCAGACTTTATATTCAGGCAATACGTGCTTTTGCTGAGGCTGGGTGCGCCAAGCAGAGCGCAGCGCTTTTGATTGAGTTGACGGAAGGTCGTTGGTGGGTCGGATTTGATGATTTTGTGAAGTCTTTTACGGAGTTGGCAAATCAAGCTATTTTGGCAGATACTGGGGTAATGGATTTATTGGTTAAACAAGCGCGACGTCTTGGACTTAAAATCTTTAGTGATGGCGAATATACGTTTATCGGACAACCGGAAGACAATCCGCTTACAGCTATGCGGCGGAAAATACAAGAAACGGTTAAAAACGCGACAACGCTTGATTTGAGCGGAATGTTTGATAAAATGTCTAAGGCTGAGGCCTCTACTTATGATGTTTATCAGAATTTTAAGAATAAATTGTATGCCAGGAAAAATGATGATGAACCTGCTAATCCGGATTTGCATGATACCGGCTTAATTGAAAATTTTGAAAATTTAACCAATGAGATAGAATATGAAATTAATCCATTAGATACAACTTCTGAGAATGTTGTTAATAATGAAAATGTAGTAGATTCATCTGCTGATGCGAAGGGGGCTGAAGCGCCAAAGAAAATTATTTCAACATTTTATGAAGAACCTTTCTGGGAGAATGGTGAAGAAATCTACCCGCCTTCAGTGGATGAAAATGGTGATACTCATGAAAGTATTCCGGAAGTTGAGAATAAAGATGCTGTCACAACATCAGATGTTGCTGCTCCTATTGCCGAGCCAATGCCGACTTCTGAGGATTTGAAAGCAGATGGTCAAAATAATGTATTGCCGACTGAAAGAATGTTTGATAATGCCACGGTCAGTCTTGATGATGTAAAACAAGAAGGCAGTCAAGAGAACGATGTTAAAGAAGAAGCGGAAAAGAAACCATTTTATAAGAATAAAATTAACATTAACAATATATTAAAACTTAAACCTAAAGATGTAGATAAACATTTTGAGAAAATAAAAGAAATTACTTCTTCTGCTATCAAACGTGCGGAAGAACAGGCTAATAAGATTAAAGATAAGGTTAATGAAACTAATATTACTTCATCTCCTTCAGTGGAGAAAATTAAGACATTGGCCAGTAAAATTAAATTCTTTAAGAAGAAATAGGTTATGGTGCAAGGGTGTTCCTGCAATACTGCCCGGTAGAGAAGGCTCGAGTGCGCGTCGCACTTCCAGTACTGCCCGTACGGGGGTCGGGTAGGCCCGACAGCCATCACTTGTAGGGCTTTCCAGTGGGGCAGGGGTACTGCTCGTACGGAGTTTACTTTGAGATTTCCCTTGGGGCGGAGGTACTGCCCGTACGGGGATTACTTTGGGCTTTCTCTTGGAGTATGGGGATCCCGAAACAAGTTCGGGATGACGCGTTAGTCGTTCGGGATGACGCGTTTGTACCGATAAAATTGTGCACATGGCGACGGATGCCTTTTCACATCAACGGAGCCTTGTGTGCAATTTTTTAATTTTTTTCTGGATTGTCACGTCGCTTTGCTCCTCACAATGACGAAGAAGGGGGTGTTACGTCGCTTTGCTCCTCACAATGACGAAGAAGGGGGTGTTACGTCGCTTTGCTCCTCACAATGACGAAGAAGAGGATTGTCACGTCGCTTTGCTCCTCACAATGACGAAGAAGAGGATTGTCACGTCGCTTCGCTCCTCACAATGACGAAGAAGAGGATTGTCACGTCGCTTTGCTCCTCACAATGACGAAGAAGAGGATTGTCACGTCGCTTTGCTCCTCACAATAACAAAGAGGGGATTGTCACATGTGTTGCTGTTCGCAATGATAGGAGGAGGCGCGCATAAAAATTTAAGGCAAGGTCTTTAACCTTACCTTAAATTTTTATCTTATCCTTTGCGCGCCTGAAATAGCCTGCGGCTGTGCTACGCGCACAGCTTCTTGCTTCGTAAGGCTCGCTTCAGTGCTTGTCAACTGCGCTTCGGTCAAGCCAGTTGTAATGCTTGCTGTTGCAAGCTAACAACTGCTATAGTTCTCGATAAAAACAATTCACTGAATTTTTTTTATTCTGCGAACCGCTACGCGCGGGGCGCACACGAGTGTGTGAAGGCATAAAAAAAACAGAGATTTCGCTTAATCTCTGTTTGAAAACAGCCACAGGTCATGTAAAACCGTTGCTCATTTTTTTGATGTCTAAAATTTACACAATAAATAACATATAATGCAAAACAAAATCCAGTGTTTCACAATACCGGAAATGTCTTAAATGAGCGGGTTTCACAACAGGCTCATTAATTCACAATTGGTTTTTTTTTTGCGCTTTTTAGCAAACAATAACATGCTTCACAGCATGGCTTTTGTTACAACATTAAATTTTTATGCGATTTTTAAGTAACATATCTATATGATAATCGTAAATAAACGATTTGCTTATAGGAGGGATTTTTTTGTTTGTCAATATCTTTTTATGCTTAAATGGCACTTTCTTCTGTGTTCTGAAGAAGCTCATCGCGGATTTTTTTGAGTTCTTGCAAGCGAATGTATTTTTCTTCTGCAAAGTTGATGCTGATTTCTCGGGTTAATTGTTTTATTTCATTATCTAAATTGCGACGCTTGTTTTCAGATAGTATTTGTTCAATGTTTTTACGTAAATCATTGATAAAAGGTGCTTGTTTTTTAAGCATGCTCAGTTCCCATAAAGATGCCAAAGTCGGGGCAACGGGACTTTCTTTGATTATGTTGTATAAATCATCGCCTGATAGAGCTGTGTCGCTTTCATGATAAGTATCAGCTAGAGTGTTTTGTAATTGCCGTAATTTATCATTTTTGATATCGTCTAAAAATATTTGTTCTTCATAATCATCGATTAATTCCGGATAAATCAATTCAGCAGCGATAATAAAACGTAAATTTTTATCTTGTTCGGTTTCAATGCTTTGGCGCAAGTTTTCCGGATTGGAAGAAAACGTATGGTTAATATTATTGCGATATTTAGGTGCATTTACGGAAGATATCGGGTTAAAACGTGGTGATGAAGCATAACCATTCTGGCGATATGATTGGTAATTGTTTGGATAATTAGTGGTGTAAGTCGAAGATTGACGCAAGGTATGTGGTTCAGAGAATGGTATATCCTGTCTGTTTGCAGGAGCTGTTTGAAGGGAGTTGTTATCTGTGGCTAAAGTGCTTTCCTGTTGGCGATTTTTTTGCCAGGCAGATTGCTTAAATGTCAGATAAATGCGATTTTTAATTTCTCTTGTGTAATAATTGCGGACAGTATAATCAGCAATTTTGGCAGTTTCTGCTAAAAGTGTCTGCTCAATTAAGGCTTTCTTTTCCGGTGTGGAACTGTCTTCATTTTCAGTATATTTTTGCCAAAGAATATCAATTAACGGTTTGGTCTTTTCCATCAATGCGGCAAAGCTACCGGCGCCGTGGGCTTGCAAATATTCATCAGGATCCATATTTTCCGGTAAAAAAAGGAATTTTAATGAGTAACCGGCTTTTAGTATCGGCAAAACTCTGTCTACGGCACGCATCGCTGCTTTTATACCGGGCGCATCGCCGTCTAAACATAGTATCGGCTCATTGCATACTTTCCATGCTTCCATAATCTGTTCTTCGGTTAAGGCGGTACCTAATGGTGCTACCGCATAGCCAAAACCGTATTTATCCAAGGCAATAACGTCCATGTATCCTTCGCAAATAATCAATTTCTTTTCTTTATATGCGACTTCACGGGCTTTATCTAAGTTGTACAAATTACGGCGTTTATTGAATATGGGGGTTTCCGGCGAGTTGAGGTATTTGGGTTCAATCTTTTCCATCACACGACCGCCAAAGGCAATAATCTTTCCTTGTTTGTTAGCGATTGGAATCATAACGCGATTATGGAAGAAATCATGCGGTTTACGAGAGGTATCTTCAGGAATTGCTATTAAACCCAGGTCTTTCAAATCTTTTTCTTCTACGCCTAAAGATTTGAGATGTGCCATAAGTGCGTTGTTATTCGGTGCATAACCTAAGCGAAATTTTTGAATTATTTCTTTGGTTAAACCGCGTTTTTGGGTGAAATACTGCAAACCTTCACTGCCGGAGGGCATTTTCAGCTCTTTTTCAAAAAAGAGGCAGGCTTGCTCCATAATCTCGTACAATGATTTTTTGTTTTCCTGCTCAGCTTTGTCTTTTGAGGAAAATTGCGGCATGGTTAAACCGGCTTGATGGGCAAGTTTTTGGAGCGCATCCATAAACGGTAAGCCATTAGCTTCCATTTCAAATTTGACAATATCGCCATGGGCGCCACAACCGAAACAGTGATAAAAGCCTTTGGCTTCGTTGACAGTAAATGATGGTGTCTTTTCATTATGAAAAGGGCATAATCCTTGATATTCACGCCCTTTTTTGACAAGCTTGACTTTTGCGCCGACGACATCTGCTATCGAAATGCGTGAGCGCAATTCATCTATAAAACGCTGTAAGTCATCACTTGCCATATCAGGTTTAACCTAAAAGGGTTTTAATTAAACCGGAGGCTTTACCCATATCTATTTGACCGGCATAGGTCGTTTTTAATTCAGCCATAACTTTGCCCATATCTTTCATGCCTTGGGCACCGATTTTAGCAATAATACCGGTGATGGCGGCTTTGGTCTCTTCTTCGTTTAGTTGTTTAGGTAAAAAGCGTTCAATGACCGCAATTTCTGCCTGTTCTTTGGCGGCTAATTCAGGACGTCCGCCTTCGTTATAGATTTTAATTGATTCATTTCTTTGCTTAATCATGGTTTGCATCATAGCCAGCAATTCTGCATCAGAGGCACATTCTTTACCGGCGCCGCGGGCAGTGACATCTTTTTCTTTTTGACCGGCGATGATTAGACGTACGGCTGATACGGTGGCCATATCTTTAGCTTTCATGGCTTCTTTTAAAGTGTTTTGCAAAGCTTCTCTTAACATAATTTTCTCCTTTATCAAATTAATCTAGCTATTTATTTAAGGTTGTTTGAAACCCAAAGTCAAGTTTGGAAAAGAAATTTTTTCTATCGGTTGGGTGATTTCTACTGTGGTCTTTTCACCGGCCGTTAGAAAATTTTGTTTTGGCGGATAACTCTCATTTTGTCCGCTGAGGGTTATATCGGGAACATAAGTCCTGTAATGCGAGGGATTAACAATATCAGCGGTGATGGTAATCATGGTATTATCGTCGATTTTATTTTCCGCAATATTAATGTTCTCAAATTTTAATTGATTGGCATTATCTAAGCCGGTTAAATGTATTTTATTGTACAAAGGTTCGGCATCGGGATAAAAAGCCACGACTTCACGGCGCAAAAACAGTACTAAAGCAATCAGCATCAAAATAACAAGAAAAGCTTTAGTTTTTGGATAGCCTTTAAATGGTTCTTCCGGTAATAAGCGATTTTCTCTATCTGCGTGAAAACTTAAGTCATCTTCATCAAGTAAATGGGGAGATCTTTTATCTTTTTTTAATTCCTGCTCATTGTAAACTGTATCGGCATTGATGGTAAAAGATGTACCATGTTCGGAGGTCAGTGTAATTTCTTTTTTTTCTCTTATCTTTGGAGTATAGTCAGCATCACCTTCTTCTAAGACAATATCTTTAGAGGATTTGGTATGGCGTCCTGATTTACTGTCTGCCGGTACTGTATACGTTTCTTTATCTGCGGGGTAAGGACGATGAGGTGGTTCCTTGACCGGAATAGCTTCTATATATAGGGGTTCTTCTTCAAGGTCGTTATTTTTATAGCCTAGTGCATCTTCACGCATTACGTGCCAGATATTTGCGCATACATGGCAACGGAAGTTTTGTCCGGTTTTTCCGATTAAATCATCAGGTATTTCATAAATACTATGACATTTAGGGCAATTTATCAGCATTTTTAGGCTCCTTTTTTATTGACAGAACGGATTATAATCATTGTTTTTTATAGAATCAATGAAATTTTATATGATGCATATACGATGTTTGATATGCAAAATTTTGGGGATAAAGCTGTTTGCTCCTTTTAATGTTTCTATATCTGCTATTATATATCCATATGTGTGAGGTGATATATGATGGATACCAGACAATTTGAACCAATCGTGGAAATGAAAAATGTCGGACTGGCTTATGGTGATAATGCTGCTGTTTTGCATGATATCGATTTTGCTTTCAGACGCGGCTCTATGCACTTCTTAACCGGAAAATCCGGCGCCGGCAAAACATCTTTCCTCTCTATGCTCTATTTAGCTCAAAGACCAAGTGAGGGGACACTGAAAGTGTTTGGCAATAATGTGGCGATGACTAATCGCGATACTTTGGCCTTTTTAAGACGGAGAATCGGTGTTGTGTTTCAGGATTTCCGTCTGCTTGAACACTTAAGCGTGTTTGATAATGTGGCCTTGCCTTTGCGATTACGCGGTATGAAAGAAAAAGATATTCGGCAACGTGTGATTGAACTTTTGGCGTGGGTGGAGCTTTCTGATAATATGTATGCTAAGGCTTCAGATATTTCCGGTGGTGAAAAACAGCGCGCAGCTATTGCCAGAGCGGTGATTAATCGCCCGGAATTATTACTTGCTGATGAACCGACAGGTAATGTTGATAGCGAAATTGCTCTTAAATTAATGAAACTTTTTGCAGAACTTAATCGATTGGGAACAACCGTTATCATTGCTACACACTCTAATGAATTAATGGAACGTTATAATTATCCGCGCTTGCAACTGGCGGGTGGACAACTCAGTTATATTAAATGACGGTTTGTGAGGATATCGGAATGATTGAAAATGAAATACATCAAATTGCTATTAAACCACAGCCGGCAAAGAAGCCTAAACCGGATAAAAAACGTATGAAAGAATTACGCAAACAACAGCCACCGGCAAATAAAGCTGCCGCTTTGCCGATAGATGAGGGGTATTCTAAGACTTTTCTACGCGTCATTGTGGCGGTTTCCGTTTTTTTATTTGCTATTACTCTGGCCGGTGTGTTGGGTATTAATACTATGTTTGAGAATTCTAAAAAACAAGTGGTATCAAATTTTACGGTTCAAGTGTTGCCTTTGCCTAATTATGAGGATAGTCGTAAAGACCTCTTAAACGTGGTCAGCTTTTTGGAAAGGTATCCTGATGTGAAACAAGTATCAGTTCTTTCTGATAAAGAATTGCATGCTTTGCTTGAACCGTGGCTCGGTAATAATGTTGATATTGAGCTTTTGCCAATACCAAAACTCTTAGATGTAAAAATTAATAATGCGAAAAATTTTGATTACAAAGAATTATCCGTCCGACTTTCGGAGATATCTGCGCAGGCTTCTATAAATGATCATAATCTTTGGTTGGCGCGTTTACTCAAATTTATTAATTCATTGAAAATGCTTGCTGTGACTATTCTTATTTTGGTTGCGGGAGCTTGTGTCGCGGCTATTATCTATGCGGTCAAGACGGGATTAAATGTGCATCGTGAAATTATTAATATTTTGCATATTATGGGAGCTACTGATGAATATGTGGCAATGAATTATGTCAAACAAATTTCGCAAATGTCTTTTGTGGCCGGTATTATCGGTACAATATTGGCTGTGCCGGCAATTATGATTATCGGTGATATGGCTAAAGGAATTGAAGCCGGTATCTTTAATGCGGTGACATTTAGCGTGGAGAGTTGGTTAATTATTTTATTGTTGCCGGTTGTTTCAGCGCTCTTAACCGCAGTGACGTCCTATATAACGGTGGTTAAAACTTTGCGTGGGATGGTTTGAGTTTAACGGAACGTGATGATAATGAAAGCGCGTACTCTGAAATTTTTGGG
>Ga0310694_10003153_pt1 | contig 16320 bp, 14 predicted proteins | sample 174DNAGHGhighgp2_FD_203884 | JGI IMG/M metagenome (GOLD analysis project Ga0310694, IMG submission 203884) | Sheep rumen microbial communities from Palmerston North, Manawatu-Wanganui, New Zealand - 1742 DNA GHGhigh gp2 (v2) (version 2) | ecosystem: Host-associated > Mammals > Digestive system... | reverse complement strand
CAAGCATCAGGGATTCTGTGTGCATTATGCGGTGAAGGCGAATGCCCATCCGCGAGTGCTGCGCATCATCCGTGAGGCTGGCCTGGGTGCCGACTGTGTGAGCGGTGGCGAAATAGAAGCCGCACTCAGAGCCGGTTTCCCTGCCGACAAGATTGTCTATGCCGGTGTGGGCAAGAGCGACTGGGAGATCAACCTGGGACTGGAAAAAGAAATCTTCTGTTTTAATGTGGAGAGTATTCCCGAACTGGAGGTCATCAATTCACTGGCTGGCGCTTCGGGTAAAACCGCCCGTGTGGCCTTTCGCATCAACCCCGACGTGGGCGCTCATACCCATGCCAATATCACGACGGGTCTGGCAGAGAATAAGTTTGGCATTGCCATGAGGGATATGGAAGATGTCATCGCTGAGGCTGTCAGGATGGAACATGTGAAGTTCGTGGGACTGCACTTCCATATCGGTTCGCAGATACTCGACATGGGCGACTTCGAGGCGCTCTGTAATCGTATCAACGACCTGCAGAACCAGTTGGAACGCCACCAGATCACTGTTGAACATATCAACGTGGGCGGTGGACTGGGTATCGACTACCAGCACCCGAACAGGGTTCCCATCGCCGATTTCCACGCTTATTTCAATACCTATGCCAAGAAGCTGCGCTTGCGTCCGGGACAGACGCTCCACTTCGAACTAGGACGGGCAGTGGTGGCACAGATGGGTTCGCTGATCACTCGCGTATTATATATTAAAAAAGGTGCAACCAAACAGTTCGCCATCGTTGATGCCGGTATGACTGACCTCATTCGGCCTGCACTCTATCAGGCGTATCATAAGATAGAGAACATGAGCAGCGACGAGGAGAAAGAGACCTATGACGTAGTAGGACCGATCTGTGAGTCGAGCGATGTCTTCTGCAAACAGATCGACTTGAATTGTTGTCATCGTGGCGACCTGTTAGCAATCCGATCGGCTGGCGCCTACGGTGAGATTATGGCTTCGGGCTATAACTGTCGACAGCTGCCCAAAGGCTATATGAATGAAGATTTATATGAATAAATGATGAGTACGACAGAAAAACCTCAGTTCTCGATCGTATTGTCTGTCAACGAAGACAGCATCGAACCGTTGAAAGAACACCTTCCTACCTTGATGGCTCAGCAGTATGAACCGGGGTTCGAGGTGATTGTCGTCAACGAATCACCCGGACAGGATATGCAGGATGCTTTGGATGTCATGAAGAGCCATTATTCTAAGCTCTATGTCACCTTCATTCCTCAAGGCAGTCATTACCTGAGCCGGCGGAAGCTGTCACTGACGATTGGGGTGAAGGCAGCCCATTACGACTGGGTGGTGTTTACGGAGGCCGACTGTCAGCCAGCCACCAGTCACTGGTTGGAAACGATCGCAGCGTATATTCATGAGGACACCGATATGGTATGTGGCTATACCCGATATGCAGACAAGACCTCACTTTACTACCGCTATGAGCGTATGCGCCAATGGAACTACCAGTATCTCAAGGCGGTGCGTCGCCAACCTTATGCCTATAACGGTTGTAATCTCACCGTCCGCCGACAGCTGTTCATGGAGCACAACGGGTTCCTGACGAATCTTCGCTATCTGCGTGGTGAGTACGACTTCATGGTCAACGAGTATGCGCAACCGCATCGCACGGCCGCCTTCAACGATGCCGACGGTACGGTGGTGCAGGATGCTCCCCAAAACAAGAAATGGCTGATGACACAAATCTATTATCAGGAAACGCGACGTCATCTCAATCGTTCCTGGGGCTATCAGATGAAACCGTTCTTCGACACCTTGGCGCTCCACCTGACATACGGACTGTTGCTGGTATCACTGGTCTATGCCATCATCGTTGAAGACTGGCTACTGACGGCAGCGATGGCTGTGGGCTTGATTCTGCTGTCAGGCTATCGTATATATCGTGTACGCCGAGTGGCTGGCAGATGTGGTGAGCACCTCCCCTTCTGGGCGATTCCCCTGATGGAGATTCGTGTGTTCTGGCAAAAGCTCTTCTATATCATCCAGTATTACCGTACGAGTAAAGACAAACTAATCCGACGCTAAACGATGAGGGTATTGTATATTGATCCGGGAAATGACAGTGCGGTGACAGCTTATGCCACCATGCTTCAGGGTATCATGGATAAATATATTGATAGTAAGATAGTGGGGAGTCTCCGCGAGATGAAGGCCGTCTTCACCGAACAGGTGCCTCAGATCGTTCACGTTCATGGCTGCTGGTCGGCATGGACCTACAGAGCGGTCAACTATGCCCGTCGGCACGGTGCCCGAGTGGTGATTACCACACACGGACAACTGGAGCCCTGGATCATGAAGGAACGGCTGTGGAAAGAGAAGCTCCCCAAACTGGTGCTCTTCCAGCGCAGGATGGTGAGTAACGCCTATGCTGTCGTCGTGATGGGACAGATGGAGGAAAACAGTTTGAAACGCTTAGGATGGAACCCTCGTTTGACCATTATCCGCAATCCGCTGATGACGAGTAGTGTCAACGAGAACGAGATTGCCCACGAGATGCTGCAGCTCTATCAGAAGATACAGGATAGTGATGTGCTGAAACAGTTGAGCGATGACGACCAACTGGTGCTGGCCTCGCTGCTGAAAGCGTATATCACGGGCGACAGGCGATGGCTGAGTCAGGAGGAGACGGAAATGATTGACCGTGTGACCGACAACCATGTATGGCGACGTATCCTGCTCTATGCCGAGCACGAACATGTCCGTGAGTTGGTCGACCGCGGTCTGCTGGTGCTCAACAAACGAGTGCCCAGCATCAACACTAAGGCCATCGACAGTTTCTTCCCAAACAACTACGTGCTACCGCAGAAGATTCTCAGTCAGCGGCGCGGAACGTCCAACGATATGGTGTTGATCCTCCTGAAAGGGATTGCACGCGACATCGCCCACAACCGGTTACCCCTACTCCATCTGGTGGAACTCTCTGCCGAGTTGCGTAACCCACGACTCACCGAAGAGCCGCTCCTCAATACGCTGAGAGATAAAAAGGTATATACGCTGTTGGAACACCTCATGCCCCTGCTCGAAGAACAGACCGGACTGAGCGAAGGCTATATGCCCGTAGCGCCCGTCGACGACCGGTATACCGAGAAATTAAGAAATATATTAGCTAAAAACTTAGAGATATGACACCAACGAAACACTATGAGATTACGGAGGAGAAGAAGCATTACCTGACCCTTTTGGCACAGTCGTTCCCTACGATTGCCGATGCTTCCACCGAAATCATTAACCTTGAAGCCATCATGCACCTGCCGAAAGGTACGGAGCATTTCCTCGCCGACCTCCACGGCGAGAGCGAGGCCTTCCAGCATGTGCTGAAGAACGCTTCGGGAAATATCAAACGAAAAGTGAACGAGCTCTTCGGCAACGAACTGCGTGAGTCGGAGAAGAAAGAGCTCTGCACCCTCATTTACTACCCTGACCGCAAACTGGAACTGGTGAAGGCGGCTGAGCCCGATATCGACGACTGGTATCATATCACGATCCACCAACTGGTGCGCATCGCCCGCGACGTGTCGAGCAAATATACCCGTTCGAAGGTACGCAAGTCGCTGCCCGAGGACTTCAGCTATATCATCGAGGAACTGTTGCATGAGCGTCCCGATGATATGAACAAGGCGGCCTACGTCAACGTGATCGTCGACACCATCATCGAGACTCGCCGCGCCGACGACTTCATCAGTGCCCTCTGCGTCGTCATCCAGCGACTGGCCATCGACCAGCTGCACATCCTCGGTGATATCTTCGACCGCGGCTCCGGTGCACATATCATCATGGACACGCTGCGACAGTATCATTCGTGGGACATCCAGTGGGGCAACCACGATATCCTGTGGATGGGTGCTTCGGCAGGCAACCGGGCCTGTATCTGTAACGTGCTGCGGCTATCCCTCCGCTATGCCAATATGGCGACACTCGAGGAGGGCTACGGCATCAACCTCGTGCCGCTGGCCACCTTCGCCCTCGATACCTATGGCGATGACCCCTGCGAGGAGTTTATGCCCAAACTGATGAAGAATACGAAGATCGATGAGAAGACCCTGCAGCTCACGGCGAAGATGCACAAGGCCATTACGATCTTGCAGTTCAAGGAGGAGGCTCGTATCTTCAGCCGCCGTCCTGAGTGGGGCATGCAAGACCGCATGCTGCTTGGCACTATCGACCAGGAGCGTCGGGTGTGCGTCATTGACGGCAAGGACTATGAGATGCGTTCCTGCCACTTCCCCACCGTCGACCCTGCCGATCCCAACAAACTGACACCTGAGGAAGAGTTGCTCATGCAGAAACTCACCCACTCGTTCATCGTCTGCGAGAAACTGCGCAAGCACATTCGCGCCATCTTCAGTCACGGATGTATGTTCAACGTCTGCAACTCCAACCTGCTGTTCCACGCCAGTGTGCCACTTAACGACGACGGTACGCTTCGCGAGGTGGAGGTCTACGGTAACAACTATGTGGGCAAGGAACTGTTCCACCAGATAGGTATGGTGGTGCGGTCGGCCTTCCAGAACGATACCGAGGAGGACGAACGGAAGTATGCCATCGACTATTTCCTCTACCTCTGGTGTGGCAAGGACTCTCCCTTGTTCAACAAGTCGAAGATGGCCACCTTCGAGCGCTATTTCCTCACCGACAAGGAGATGTATAAGGAGGAGAAGGGTGCTTACTTCAAACTGCGCGACAATGAGCAGGTGTGCGACCGGATTCTCGATGCTTTCGAGGTGAAAGGCACCAACCGTCATATCATCAACGGTCATGTGCCCGTGCATGCCTCCAAGGGCGAGAACCCCATCAAGGCCAACGGTAAGCTGATGGTCATCGACGGCGGATTCTCCGAGGCCTATCACTCCGAGACGGGCATTGCCGGCTATACGCTGGTGTACCACAGCCGCGGTTTCCAGCTTGTGCAGCACGAACCGTTTACCAGTGCTGCCGACGCTATCCTGCGGGGCACGGACATCAAGTCGACCACGCAGATCGTGGAGATGTCGGCGCATCGTATGCTCGTGGCCGATACCGACAAGGGCGACGAGCTGCGCGAACAGGTGGCCGACCTGAAGATGCTGCTCTATGCTTATCGTCACGGTATTCTGAAAGAGAGCCGACAGTAAAGCAATACAATCATATAATGGTCCGCGGAGAGTCTCGTCATTCTCCGCGGACTTTTATTTTATCGGTTACTACCAGTTAAGGAATCGAGGCGCCTCAGTTACTCAATCGAGCGGCCCCAGTTACTCAATCGAGTGGCCCCAGTTATTCAATCGAGCGGCCCCAGTTACTCAATCGAGCGGCCCCAGTTACTCAATCGAGCGGCCCCAGTTATTCAATCGAGCGGCCCCAGTTACTCAATCGAGGCGCCCCAGTTACACAATCGAGGCGCCTCAGTTACTCAATCGAGGCGCCCCAGTTGCATAATCGGACACGTCCAGTTGAAGAATTGGACACGTCCAGTTGAGGAATCGGACGTGTCCAATAGAAAAAGCGGTTGGGATTTAGAACTTTGTCAGTTCTTGATAGATACGTTGCACGGGAAGGCCCATGACGTTGAAATAGCTGCCGCAGAGCCCCGTCACACCGATATAGCCGATCCACTCCTGAATACCGTAGGCGCCGGCCTTGTCGAACGGGCGGTAGTGGGTAATGTAATAATCGATTTCCTCGTCGGAAAGTTGCTTGAAGGTGACGTCGGTGCTCACGCTGAAGGATACTTTGGAATCTCCAGAATCTCTAGAATCTCTAGAATCTCTAGAATTTCTAGAAAATCTAGCATCTCTATTGGTGGCGATACACACGCCGGTGATCACCTGATGTGTGCGCCCGCTCAACAGCCGGAGCATTCGGTGGGCATCGGCAGCGTCGGCGGGCTTGCCAAGGATCTCATCATCAACAATCACCACCGTATCGGCAGTGATCAGCAGCTCGTCGTCACGTAAGTGCGGCAGATAGGCCTGCGCCTTCTTCTCTGCGATGAACCCCGCCACGTCGCTGGCAGGCATCGAGGGATAGGACTCGTCGATACCGGGCATCACACGCACTTCGAACTCAATGCCCAGACCGCTCAGCAGCTCACGACGACGGGGGGAGTTGCTGGCCAGTATCAAGTGATATTTCTTGAGGTTGTCTAACATAACTGTTGGGGTTAATTCTCCAGATTGTCTAATATCATCGTTGAGGATAAAAGTGAGTTGTCGTTGAGGATAAATATGTATCTGTCGCGTTGCGCTTACCAACCGAACGCCGTATCGCTCGACAGCCATTTGCCCTGTGCCCGCAACACCTGTTCGATGACGTCGCGACCGCAACCGTGACCGCCCTCACGGTCGCTCACATAGATGCAGGCCTCCTTCACATCGCTGACGGCATCCTTCGGACACACGGGGCATCCCACGCGACGCAGTACCTCGAGGTCGGGAATATCGTCGCCCATATACATCACCTGCTCATCGCTGAGGCCGTACTTGCGAAGGAACGCCTCGTAGGTGACAATCTTTACCGAGCAACGGGTGTAGACATCCTCCACACCCAGTCCGGTGAACCTCCGACGGATGCTCTCCGTGTCGGCACCGGTGATGATGGCGATGCGCAGTCCTAGTTTCATGGCGAGCTGGATGGCGTAGCCGTCCTTGGTGCTCACCGAGCGCAGGGGCTCTCCCGAGGGATGGAGCACGACGGTCTCGGTACTCAGTACGCCGTCGATGTCGAAGATTACGGCGCGAATCTTCTGTAAGTCGTAAGGTATCATTGCTTCGTAGCTGTTTGGTGAATACTCTGGCTCATCAGGCGATAGACGTCCTGCAGGGTGTCGTCGCCGTCGAGCAGTTGCAGTTGTCGGTGGATGACATTCTCATCGTAGCGCACCGCCGGACCGGTCTGTGCCTTTTCGGGCGACAGCTCGTGTACCTTGGCGGCGGTCTCATCGATGAGCGGCAGCATCACGTCAAAGGGGATGTCGTGCTGCGCAAGGATATCCTCGGCCAGATGATAGCAGTGATTGGCGAAGTTGCATGCGAACACGGCCGCTAGATGCAGGTAGCGGCGACGGTCGGTAGAGAGCGTCATCACCCGAGTACTCACGCTCTCGGCCAGCAACGAGACGGTGCGGAGCGTCGCCTCGTCACTGCCCTCCACGAAACAGGGGATGATGGAGAAGTCGAGCGCCCGCTCCTTCGAGAACGTCTGCATCGGATAGAGCACACCATAGCGACGGGCGGCATCGCGGAAGATGTCCAGCGGCATCGATCCGGCGGTGTGGACGAATAGCGCCTGTTCCCTACCCTTGCACACTTGCGGAATCAGCTCGCCCAGCACTTGGTCCTTCACGGAGAAGATATACACCTCGGCGTCGTCCTTTAATAAATGGAGGTCGGTGACGGCCTCGCTGCCAAACTTATCGGCGAGTGCGGAGGCCGAAGCCTGTGTTCGGCTGTACACCTGCAGAATATCGTGACCGGCATGGTGCAGGGCACTGCCCAGATGGGTGGCCAACCGACCGGCTCCTATCAGAATGATTTTCATCGGCACATCATTATTCATCTGTAAATGCTCATCGCTTAATACTGGTTGTTCATCGCTTAATACTCGTTCAGATGAACGTTCTCCCATTTCAGCTTCTCCTCGTTCTGCGGCTTGCGCTCCTCAGCCTTGCAGCCCAGGGCGAGCACACACAACGTGTTCATGTTGTCGGGAATATTAAGGATGCCGCGGATGACGGTATCAGCCGTAGTGCCGTCGGCCAGTCCGCGACCGCGCATCTGAATCCAACAGGTGCCGTAGCCGAGCTCCTCAGCCTGGTACTGCATAGAGATGGCAGCGATGGAGCCATCCTCCACCCAACAGTCGTTCTGCACGGGGTCTCCCAGTACCACGATGGCCAGGGGTGCGCCCTTGAGGAACTGCGAACCCATATCCTTGGCATCAGCAAGCTTCTCGATGGCGACAGGGTCGTCGACTACGATAAATTGCCAGGCACGCTGACTCTTCGACGTGGGCGACATCAGGGCCGCACGGAGAATCATCTTCAGGTCGTCGGGGTTCATCTCTTCGGTCGTAAACTTACGGTGGCTGCGGCGCAACTGCACTAAATCTTTGAAATCTGTCATAATATCTTCGTTGAATTTTCTGCAAAGGTACGAAAAAGGGAGGAAATATCAACAAAGTTTATACCGAAAAGTCGAAATGGAGGGCTGTTGTAGGTCAGCAATAACCATTCGGATTTTCACATTTCGCTCGGAAACACCTTTATTTAAAGGAAAATATCAAATAAAGTTGCGGATATCGACGAAAATTTATATCTTTGCACTATGAATCAGCAATTATATCCCCGTATCTATACACGCTCAAAGGATTTGCCTGAGATGGACAACCGGCAGTTTTTCCATAGCAGGCAACTGTTTGAGATGTGCGAACAGACCAAAGGACAAAAGCCCTATATGATCACGGTGGAGACTGCTGATGGCAAGGTGGCGGCCCATCTGCTGGCCGTGGTGCGCTACCGCTCCTCCTGGTTTCCACCATATTTTTATATGCACTGTCGAATGTTGGGCGAGGGCGTCTACGAAGTGGGTTACGCGCAAACGGAGCTGTTCGAACTGATGCTGTCGACGCTAAAGGAGAAGATGTCGCGCCGCCTGCTCTATATCGAAATCAGTAACATCAGTCAGAAGATGTTCGGCTACAAGGAACTGCGCCGACAGGGGTTTTTCCCCGTCAGGTGGATGAACATCTACAACTCGCTGCACAGTAAGACGCCCGAAGAGCGCATCACGGAAAAAATGTTCCGACGAATCACTGTGTCGTACGAGCGGGGCACTGTCACCAAGGAGGTGGAGACAGCCGCCGAGGAGAAAGCGCTCACCCGACTGCTAAAACAGCATAATTTCCTCAAGCCCAAGCGATTCATTCCCCACCCTTCGTTCTTTCATAAGTTGCAGCAGAGCGGCAACGGCAAACTATTTGTAACGAAATACAAAGAGCACGTCATCGGCTGTTCGGTGTGCGTATTCAGCGGCGATAACGCCTTCCTGTGGTTCACTGCCTTCCGTCGTAAGAGTTACGTGCGGCTGCACCCCGACCTGCTCACCGTGTGGCACGCCATCCAGTATGCCTACAAGAACGGCTATCAGCACATCAACTTCATGGACGTCGGACTGCCCTATCGCAAAAATTCCTATGCCGACTTCATCCTGAGTTTTGGCGGAAAACCCGTCAGCACCTATCGCTGGTTCTACTTTCCTTTCGGCTGGTTGAACCGTATATTATCGTCGCTATACAATATTTAGGCAGATGGAGCGTTATTATATCTGATGAAACAGAAGAATAAACGACTACCTCTTGTACTCATCCTGTTGCTGATGAGTATGATGACATACGCCCAGAGCTTCACACTCAAAGGCAAAGTGCTTGACGATGAGGGAAACCCCGTAGAATGGGCCACCGTGTCCTGTGTGAAACAGGGCAAGGTGACGATGACCAACCTCAAGGGTGAGTACAGTATGACGCTGCAGTCGGCCGACAGCGTGGAGATCAAATACTCGATGGTGGGCTACCGCTCACGTACCCGAGTGCTCCGCCGACCACAGGGCAAGCAGACGCTGCTCATCACCATGCAGCCACAGGCTTCGCTCGACGAGGTGACGGTGACGGAGAAGCGCCGACAGACCACCGGCACGGAACAGTTGGATATCAAGAACATGCAACACACGCCGTCGGCATCGGGCAACGCCGTCGAAGAACTCATTCAACAGCAGGCGGGTGTGTCGACCCACAACGAACTGTCGTCGCAGTATAACGTGCGAGGCGGCTCGTTCGACGAGAACTCCGTCTATATCAACAACGTCGAAGTATACCGTCCGCTGCTCATCAGAAGCGGTCAGCAGGAAGGACTGAGTATCATCAATGGCGACATGGTGGAGAAAGTAGCATTCTCATCGGGAGGCTTCGAGGCAAAATACGGAGATAAGATGTCGTCGACACTCGACATCACTTACAAACGACCGAAGCAGTTTGAGGCCAACGTGACGGCATCGCTACTCGGTGCCACAGGCTATCTGGGCTACGGTAATAAGAAATTCTCGATGTCGCACGGCATCCGCTATAAGACCAACCGCTATCTCTTGGGGTCGCTGCAGACCAAGGGCGAATACAAGCCTAACTTCGTCGACTATCAAACATTCCTCTCTTGGAAACCGTCGAAGCGGTGGACGCTCGAGTTCTTGGGGAATATCTCGGAGAACCATTATAACTTCACGCCGAAAGACCGCGAGACCTCCTTTGGTACGCTCGAGAACGTCAAGAGCTTCAAGGTTTATTTCGACGGACAGGAGAAAGACCTCTTCCGCACACTCTTCGGAACGTTCAGCGTGGCGCACCACTTCAGCGACTCGACCACCGTCAAGCTGCTGGTGTCGGCCTTCCACACCAAGGAGCGCGAGGCCTACGACATCCAGGGACAATACTGGCTGGACGATACCCAGACGAGCGAGAACCTCGGCGTAGGTACCTATATGGAGCACGCACGCAACTATCTGAAAGCGAATGTAACCAGTATCAAGCTGATGCTGAACCAGACATGGAAGAAACATGCACTGGAGGCCGGCTTTACCTATAAACGGGAGAAGGTGACGGAAAACTCCCGTGAGTACGAGATGCGCGACTCCAGCGGCTACTCTATCCCACACACTCCCGACCGCCTGGACCTCATCTATTCGTTGAGCTCCGACCACGAGATCAGTTCCGATCGTATCGAGGCGTACGCGATGGACACCTTCCACTTCATGACCGGTGGAAGCGATGAGGAAGAAGAAGCCGACAACCGGTCGTTCTGGACGGTGAACGCTGGTGTCAGAATGGGCTATTGGTCGTTCACGAAAGAACTGATCTTCTCGCCCCGCGCCTCGGTAGCCCTCGTGCCGAAATTCAACCATAACATGACCTTCCGACTGGCAGCGGGATTGTACTATCAGGCACCTTTCTATAAAGAATTGCGCGATACAACATCCTTCAACGGAACAACTATCGTGACACTGAACAACAAACTCAAGTCACAGCAGTCTATTCATATCGTCGGAGCTTTCGACTATCGTTTCAAGGTGGCAGAGCGTCCGTTTAAGTTTACGGCAGAGGCTTATTTCAAAATCCTCAGGAATCTCAATCCCTACAATGTCAACAACATGAAGATCACCTATTACGGAGAGAACCTCTGTAGTGGTTATGCTACCGGAATCGACTTAAAGCTCTTCGGTGAGTTCGTGCCAGGCACCGACTCGTGGCTGACCTTCTCGTGGATGAAAACCAATCAGAAGTTTGGTGATGTGTCTGTACCCCTCCCAACCGACCAGCGCTATGCCGTGAACCTGCACTTCAGCGACTACTTCCCCGGTAGCAAGCGCTGGCTGATGACGCTGAAGTTCGCCTTCGCCGACGGTCTTCCCTTCGGTGCTCCGCATAAGGGTATCGAGCGCCAGAACTTCCGTGCTCCGGCCTACAAGCGTGCAGACATCGGTATGAGCTATCTGTTGGTGGGTGATCCTGAGCATCCAAACAGCAAGAAACGCTTCTGGGCTGGTGTGAAACGAGTATGGATCGGTGTCGACTGTCTGAACCTCTTCGGCATCAACAACGTGAATTCCTACTATTGGGTGACCGATGTGATGAATCATCAGTTTGCTGTGCCCAACTACCTCACTGGTCGCCAAATCAACGGTAAAATCCGTGTTGAGTTTTAATAATGTTTAATTATTCCGTCTTCATTCGTCATTTTAAATGATTATCCGTACCTTTGTACACAAATTATGTTCATTTAAAATAAGATTGACATGAAGATTTCACACATTGAGCATCTGGGCATCGCTGTCCAGAGTATTGAAGAGAGTCTGCCGTTCTTTGAGAACGTGCTCGGACTGAAGTGTTATAACATCGAGGTCGTTGAGGACCAGAAAGTGAAAACAGCCTTCCTGAAATGTGGTGAGGTGAAGCTTGAGCTTCTTGAGCCAACATCACCTGAGAGCACTATTCAGAAATGGTTGGATAAAGGTAACAAGGGCGTACATCATGTAGCTTTCTGTATCGAGGACGGTGTCGCTAATGCACTGGCAGAGTGCGACGGCAAGGGTATCCGCCTGATCGATCAGGCTCCACGTAAGGGTGCCGAGAACCTGAATATCGCATTTCTCCATCCGAAATCAACGGCAGGTGTTCTTACTGAACTCTGTGAGCATTAATGCGACTCTTGTTACTGATTTTGTAAATTGATAGAATAAAGAATAGAAATGAGCAAGCAATTAGAAAAAATCAAACTGTTGATTGCCAAGCGCGAGCAAGCTCGTCTTGGTGGTGGCGAAAAAGCAATCCAAAAACAGCATGAACGCGGAAAGTATACCGCCCGTGAGCGTATTCACATGCTCCTCGATGAAGGTAGCTTCGAAGAATATGATATGTTCAAAGAGCATCGTTGCCATAACTTCGGAATGGAGAAGAAACAGTTCCTAGGTGATGGCGTGGTAGCTGGTAGTGGTACCATCGACGGCCGTCTGGTGTTTGTCTTTGCACAGGACTTTACCGTTCACGCCGGTTCTCTCTCCGAGACCATGAGCCAGAAGATCTGTAAGGTGATGGACATGGCGATGAAGATGGGTGCTCCTGTCATCGGTATCAACGATTCCGGTGGTGCGCGTATCCAGGAGGGTATCAACGCGCTGGCTGGTTATGCAGAGATTTTTGAGCGTAACATCCTCGCTTCTGGTGTCATCCCTCAGATCTCAGGTATCTTCGGTCCCTGTGCCGGTGGTGCTGTATACTCCCCCGCCCTCACCGACTTCACCTTGATGATGGAGAACACATCTTATATGTTCCTTACTGGTCCAAAGGTGGTGAAGACCGTCACTGGCGAGGATATCGATCAGGAACATCTGGGTGGTGCCAGCGTACACTCGACGAAGAGTGGTGTGACCCATTTTACCGCTTCAACAGAGGAAGAGGCTATGGAGATGTTGAAGACCCTCTTGAGTTATATCCCATCCAACAACATGGAGACTGCACCACGTAAGAAGTGTACCGATCCTATCGACCGCTTGGAGGATATGCTGAACGAGGTGATCCCCGATAACCCCAATGAGGCATACGATATGTATAAGGTCATCACGGCCATCACCGACGACCATGAGTTCTTTGAGGTACAGCCACGTTTCGCAAGAAACATCATCGTGGGCTTTGCTCGCTTCAATGGTCAGAGTGTAGGTATTGTGGCCAACCAACCATCATGCTATGCTGGTGTCCTCGACGTGAACGCTTCTCGTAAGGGTGCTCGCTTCGTCCGTTTCTGCGATGCGTTCAATATTCCTATCGTCAGTCTTGTTGACGTACCTGGATTCCTCCCTGGAACCGGTCAGGAGTACAATGCTGTAATCCTGCACGGAGCACAGTTGCTCTATGCGTACGGAGAGGCTACCGTCCCCAAGATTACCATTACGCTGCGTAAATCTTATGGCGGTTCTCACATCGTGATGGGATCTAAGCAGCTCCACACCGACCTGAACTATGCTTGGCCTTCTGCAGAGATCGCAGTGATGGGTGCATCTGGCGCTGCTGCTGTGCTCTATGCAAAAGAGGCAAAGGCAAAGAAAGAGGCAGGTGAGGACGTCAAGGCATTCATCGCAGAGAAAGAGGATGAGTACAACGAGCTGTTTGCTAATCCATATCAGGCTGCTAAGTTCGGTTATATCGACGATGTGATTGAACCTCGCAATACTCGCTTCCGTATCTGTCGCGGACTGGCACAGTTGGCAACTAAGCGCGATGCCCTTCCTGCCAAGAAGCACGGAAATATCCCAATGTAAAAGATGGGCTTATGAAGAATGAAGTATATGCAGCCATTGCGATGGCTCTGCACGAGTATCTGGGAAATAACGTCCACGATGTGGAATCATTTAAAATCACCATCGCTGAGCATACGACTCAGTGGAATGGTTATGCCCAGACAATGACAAATGTACCAAAATGATTTTATCATGAAAGAATACAAATATACAATCAACGGAAATAAATATGAAGTTGTCATTGGTGATATTGTAGAGAATATTGCTGAAGTCAAGGTGAATGGCGAGGACTATAAGGTTGAAATGGAACTGCCTGTTGAGCCAGAGAAGCCTGTCGTAAAACCGGCAGCTGCAGCAAAACCTGCTTCTACTGAGGGTGCTTCTGCTCCCAAGGCGGGCATCAACAAAGCCAATGCCATCAAAGCACCCCTACCTGGAGTCATTACCGATATCCGCGTCAAGGAAGGTGATGAAGTTCAGGTGGGAGATGTGGTTATCGTATTGGAAGCCATGAAGATGGCCAACAATCTGACGGCTGAGAAAGCCGGTAAGGTGACTGCCATCTGTGTGGGTGTTGGCGAGAGCGTGATGGAAGATGATGCGCTCGTTGTGATTGAATAACAACTATCGGATAAAAAAGAGAGGTAATGACAGCTACCATGCTGATCATTACCTCTTTTTATATCAAAATATTGTTCACTTATTCTTTATATGCTTCTTCGCCAATGTTCTCAAGCGAGCCAATCGTCATCTGCCTGAGATCATAATAGGAACCATTATAGATATTGAAATCTACACTCCCTTTGATGCCTGGCAGTCGACCGGCATCGGTGTGCTGCCAGAATTTCCATTCTCCCTTATATTCTACGGAGTCCACATAATAGTGAGCAATCCAATAGGGATATTGGTTGAAAATGGAATCTCCCAAATATCGCGTCTTAAACTTATAATAGGTATATATGATGGGCTTTACCTGATAACTCATCTCCACGATGCGAAGCCATTCGAGCACGTCATTTTTGAACTGCTCATCAGTAATATTCTTGGGTTTATGCTCCACATCTAAGACTGGCGGTAAATCGCCATTCTCCAATTTGACATTTCTTATAAAATGTAACGCCTGCTCCTTGGCGGGCGAATGGACACTATAAAAATGATAGGCTCCTCGGGTGAAACCGTATTCGCGTGCTTGATAGAAATTGTCTTTGAAGTTTTCATCAATTCGTGTGGCGCCCTCTGTGGCTTTAATCATCACGAAACGGATAGGACAATGATTAATTTGTCCTTGATCCTTGAGTTTATCCCAATTGATCCGACCTTGATGGTGCGACACGTCGATGCCATGAATCTCATAGCCCTTGGGATAATTCACATCACCATAGAGTGCACGCCATCGGAAGCCAAACGGTCCTACAAAGAAATAATAGAAGAACCAGATGTAGCCACAGATGATGGTAGCTCCACCTATCCACCAGGCCCAAGAAGGCAGAAGTTGGAGTAAACGAATCACGACTCCGGGACGCTTTCTGCGCCCGGGGCCGTGATAAATATGTTTTGTTCCGACACCCTTGCGTCGGACAACTCTCCTCTTCTGCGTCATTCAGATTATTTTGCCTGTTCGAGAGACAATGTACGTGTAGGCTGGTCACAAACCTCTGAGGGTCCCCAATACTGGATAGGTCCAGGATATACGTAGCAGGTCTCCTTAGCCCAGGTCTCGCGCTGAGCTGCAAAGGTCTTGAAGGGTGCTCCATCAAGTTCTACAAGTGCTTTGCGAATCACAGGTTTCATTTCACCGTTACGACGCTCCATGTTCATCATCATCGTGATAGGAACACCACCGGCAATCCACTGGTCGGCAGGAGCTGTCGTGTTCTTTACAATAGCCATATAGCCAGTCTTTCCGTTAGCAATCAGCTGAGCAGCAGAGGTACCCAAGGCATAACAATAATCGGCATCGAAATTTGATGGAGCTGCGCAACGTCCCTCATAACCGAAGAAATGATGCTGGGCAGCAAACTTACCCACATACTCACCGCTCTTCTTCATGCGCTCCAACTTCTGGGCAACCATCGTTGAGAGTAGTTTCTCGGTCTCGATAAGTGATACTTGTACGTTGCCATGTGGGTCACGGTCAAGTGCCAACTGACGAGCCACACCCGTAGGCAGACTGTTGAAAACAGCGAGATTCTCATCGGTCAGGTGACTCTTGGCAAAGTCAATCTGTTCCTCACGCCCCATCTCCTTCACCTCAGGTAAAGCGAGAACGTCATTCAACTGGGCTATCAGCTTCTTGATGGCAGGAATAAACTCGATGAGTCCCTCGGGGATGATAACAGTACCGAAGTTGTTACCTGCTGCAGCTCTTGCAGCTACTGTCTTAGCGATATAGGTAACAATATCGTCTAGACTCTGCTCCTTAGCCTCTACCTCCTCACTAACGAGACA
>Ga0310694_10003152_pt1 | contig 16320 bp, 12 predicted proteins | sample 174DNAGHGhighgp2_FD_203884 | JGI IMG/M metagenome (GOLD analysis project Ga0310694, IMG submission 203884) | Sheep rumen microbial communities from Palmerston North, Manawatu-Wanganui, New Zealand - 1742 DNA GHGhigh gp2 (v2) (version 2) | ecosystem: Host-associated > Mammals > Digestive system... | reverse complement strand
CGACACTTTCACCACCAAGAGTTTCTTGACGTTTTCAAAGGCGTATTCCTCCACGGTTTTTACCGAGGATGGCATCTCAAACATTGCCTCGTCGATGTTGCCGGGGTATTTGATGAGGTTGGTCATAGCCTTGTTGTAGAGAATGTCGTTTTGCGATGTGAAGTGTTTGTTTTCGGGCTCTACGTTGATGCGGCGCAGCTCGGGGCAGCCCTGCAATGCGCGGATGCCGATTTTCTCCACGGAGGCGGAGATTACGAGGGCTTGGAGTTTTTGACAATTATAGAAAGCCTTGTCGCCGATTTCTTTGCAGGCGTCTGGCACGTTGAATCGGGTGATGTTTTTGCAGTGGGCGAGGGCGTATTTGCCCAATTTCGTAACGCCGTCTGGCACGGTGAGCCCCGCCAAAGCCTCGCAATGACAAAATGTGCCGTCCTTGATTTCCTTGACACCGTAAGGAATGTTTATCGAATTGAGATTGAGACAGTTGAGAAATGCCTCTTTGCCGATGCGCGTGATTTTTGCCGGAAGGATGATGCTTCTGATGCCCGTGCAGCCGCCGAACCCGTTGTCAGCGATTGCCGTTACGGTATATACAGTGTCGCCGAGCCTAACGGTCTGTGGTATAGCCACATTGCCCGACATACTCGAATCCGCCGACGCCACTTCGACGGTATTTTTGCCAATCACCTTATATCTGAATGTCCCCGCCTTGAAGGTCTGCGCCCCCGCTGCAGTGGCAATTATCATTAAAATCAATAATAAAAATGTTTTCGTCCTGTTCATTGTGTTGTGTTTTTATGTTTTGATATTAATAGTTGACAATGTAAGCAAGAAACGAAAAATTTTTCAAAAATGTTTTGCGTCATAAAAATAATTTGCTAATATTGCAAAGAAATCATATTAAAACATTCACAATATGTCTCGTTGGGAAAAGTTGATTGCAAAAATATTGTCGCTTGACAAAGATATGCGTTTTGATGAACTTTGCAATCCAATCACCATTCCCAAACACGAACCGATAAAAGTTGTGTATGTAAAAATGGTAAAAGATATTGTTGAAAGCGATAATAACACCGAACAAAATGAAAAGCATTGATTATTATATGAGCCTCCCATATCGTTTGGAAGTTGTGCCGGACACCGTCGAGGCTGGTTTTGTGGCATTTTATCCAGATTTGCCAGGGTGTATGACTTGTGGTGACGACATTTATAAGGCTGTGGAAAACGCCGTTGATGCCAAAAGGCTTTGGCTGTCTTCCGCTATTGAGGATGGCGTGGAAATCAAAGAGCCTGCCATTTTCGATTATTCGGATTTTATGTCAAAGTTTTCACGCAACGCGCCCAAAAGGGAACGTGTGTTTGCTTGATTATTTTTGCTCCTTTATCAAATACACCACCACTGGCAGGTGATCCGAATATCCATCGAACCAAACGCCGCCGGCGGAGGTGCGCTTGGGCGTGCCTTTGTATTGACCTTCCTGTTGTATGAGGTAGTCGCGGCGGAAGATGGCGTGCTTGTAGAATGTGAGGTTTTCGTAATTGCGCTTCTGTTTCTTGTCGAGGAGGTTTTCTGACATAATTATTTGGTCAAAAAGGTTCCACGCGCCTTTGTAACTCAATGTGCCGTTGCCCTCCTTCAATGTGTTCCAGAATGGATTGTAAAGTCCGAAGAGTTCCACGTCCTTTATCTCGCGACGTGCGCCCAATGCCTGCGCCATCGACTTGTCAAACGGGTCGTCGTTCATATCGCCCATAATGAAAATCTTGACCTTCGGGTCGTCCTTTTGCAGCGAATCTTTTAACACCTTCAATTGTTTGCCGCCCAATTCCCTGTAATAACTCGTGGCGTGGCGCGATGGCAGGTGGCAGACCACGATTGTAACGTGTTCGCCCGAAATTTCGCCCGATACGGTGAGGAATCCGCGTGTCTGTTTGTCCTTCTCGATGTCTTCGGGAAGGTCATAGACGTAGGGTACGAGTTTTGTATTGCGGACGGTGAATAGTCGTGGATTATACAGCAACGCACAATCCACGCCGCGCTTGTCGGGACCTTCCACGTGGGCAAATTGGAATCCCTTGTCTTTCAACGGCTTTTGAGAAACGAGGTCTTCCAATGCGCGGGCGTTTTCCACCTCCGACACGCCTATCGCGGCGCACCCTACTCCGGGCAGCATATCCGTGCCCATCTCCGCCAACACCTTCGACATATTCGCCAACTTGTGTTCATACTTGATGGCGTTCCACTTGTTGGTGCCGTCGGGAAGATACTCGTAGTCGTTTTTCCCTGGGTCGTGTATGGTGTCAAAAAGGTTTTCCACATTGTAAAAACCAATTGCATATACGCTGTATTTTTTCTGAGCGTGAGCCGTCATCGACAGCATCAGCAATGCCAAAAATAATATTTTTTTCATCATAGTAGCTGAATGATTTTTGAAATTTGGCGTAAATGTATTTCGTTTTTGTCAAAAATCAAAATTTCATCAAAGAATATTTCGTAGAATTAAATAAAACATTAATTTTGCCCCAAAATAATCAAACGGATTATGCTAAGGAAAATCGTTATTATTTCGGCTCTGATATGTGCGTCGGGCGTTGTGTGCGCACAGGAGGCCGATACTTTGGACAGCAAGGACGCCGCGTCGATTTTCGACGAAACGTCTTTCACCTTCACCGAGGCGCAACTCGATGAGGACGACAACGACAGCCGCTCCGCCACGGTGCTCGGCTCCGCTACCAACATCTTTTTCTCCAACGCCTCGATGACATTTTCGCCCGCCAATTACCGTTTCAGGGCGTTGGAAAATAGGTACAACGAGGTCTATATCAACGGCGCGTTGATGAACGACCCCGAAAGGGGCAACTTCCGCTTCACGCAGATTGGCGGCCTCAACAACATCTCGCGCAATGCCGACAATGCCTTGCCATTCGAGAGCAATAGTTATTGCTATTCGGGCGCGGCGGGTTCGGTCAATTACGACTTCCGACCGTTGAGCGTGCCGCAGGGGCACAAGGTAACGGCATCGCTCGCCAACCGCAATTACACCGGACGCCTGATGTACACATACGGCACTGGTTTGCAGGACGATGGATGGGCGTTTGCGGTAAGTTTTGCCGGTCGATACGCCGACATCAAGGGCTTCAAGAATGTAGAGGGCGCGTTCTACAATTCGCTGTCGTATTATCTTGGTACTCAGTACGTTTTCAGCGCACGCAATACCATCTCCGTCTGCACGTTTGCCAATCCGACCGAGCGCGGATCGAGGGGCGCATCAACGGATGAGGCGTATTATTTGGCGGGTTCCAATAGTTATAATCCGTACCTTGGATGGTACGACGGCGAAATGCGCAACTCTCGCATTGTCAGGGACTTCGCACCAACGTCGGTTGTTACTTGGGACTTCACTCCGAGCGACAAATTCAAGGTTTCGACATCGGCATTTTTGGTAATATCCAATTATTCCACTACAAAACTTTCATACGGCGACGGTGGTTCCAATCCGTCCCCCGACTATTACAACAAGATGCCGTCGTATTTTTATGACGTTTACGATGCCACCGGCGACCCCGCAAACCGCGACGACGCATCTCTCCAAAACTGGAACGACGCCTACAATCTTTGGACCTCATCTGTCAACCACCGCTACATCGATTTCGACAGGCTTTATTTCCTCAATCAGGCGGTTTCGCAGGAGGGACTCGATGCCGTGTATTATCAAACACAGATACATACAGACAGAATTTCAGCCGGATTGTCGTCAAATGCGCGGTTGAGCCTTGGCAAAGATGCGGCATTGACGTTTGGCATTAGTTATTCCCGCAATAAGTCCAACCATTATCAGACGATGTACGACCTCCTCGGCGCAAAATATTTCCACAACATAAACACCTATGCTGCAAGGAATTACGACCGCGACGACATCGAAGTTCAGTACGATTACCGCTACCCGAATAAGTCGGTGGGCGAGGGCGATGTTTTTGGTTTTGATTATAATATTTTCGTTGACAAAATCAATTCGTGGTGCGCCTACACATTGGACAAGGGCATCGGACATTATTATCTGACGGGCAAATTTGGATTTACAAGTATGTTTCGCGAGGGCAAGATGCAAAATGGTCTCGCGCCCAACAATTCTTACGGACAGTCCGACAAATCGTATTTTAGCGACGGCGGCGTCAAGGGCGGCGCAACCTTCAATCTTGGTTCGGGACACGCTGTCGAGGTCGGTCTCGGTTGGCAGACCGAAGCACCGAAGGCAAGCACGGCTTTTGCATCGCCCGAAATCAACAACGATTTTGTAAAAGACCTCAACCCCGAAAAAATTCTCTCCTCGCAGTTGAGTTACGCTTACTCTGATTCGCGCATAAAGGCCAACATATCAGCGTATTACTACAAACTTTCGGACGTTACGAAGTGGACTTGTTTCTATTATGACAACGAAAACGCCTTCACGTATTTCTCGATGACGGGCATCGAAAAGACGTATTACGGCGCGGAAGTCGGCGTTAGGTACAAGGTGCTGTCAAATTTGGACGTGTTGTTTTTGGGTACTATTAACGAGGCTAAATATACTAGCAACGCCAACGCCCTCTGTATGAACTCCAACAACGCCAATTACACCCGCGACGTCGTTATGAGCGACGGAATGAGGGAGGACGGCACGCCGCTCAGCATTCTTTCGTTGGGATTGGAATACAACGTAAACGGTTGGTATATAGACCTTACCGGCAATTATTACGACAGAATTTACCTCTCGTTTTCGCCAATGATTAGGACTGTGAAATCCCTCACCGTCGATGGCAATCTCAAAGAGGCACCGGCGCAGACCAAGGGCGAGGGCGGCTTTATGCTCGACGGCTCCATCGGTCGCAATTTTAGGCTCAGCAAAGGCAGCCTCTATTGTGGCGTGATGCTCACCAACATCCTCAACAACACCAACATCTGTACTGGCGGCTACGAGCAAAACCGCTCCGATGTCAAGTTTACCGACGGTGAGGCTGATGGTATGAAGGTCTATCAATTTTCCAAAAGTCCCAAAAAATATTACGCTTGGGGCATTAACGGTATGTTGAACATTGTTTATAGATTCTAACGGCTATGAAGAAGTTTTTTATCATAATTGCAATTGCTTGTGCGGCAGCGTCTTGCGGCGAACAAGATTGGGCGGATCAGCCGTCGTATTTCAACAATGAAAACTACGCGCCCCACGGCTTCCCATACGGCAACAATTCGCTCGTCTGCACCAACCAAATGACTATCAGCGAATTGAAGTCAAAATATGAATCTGCAATCACCTCCAACAAGACCATCGCCATCGAGGGCGGCGGTCAGATAGTCGGCAAAATTGCTGGCAACGACATCGGCGGCAACCTCTTCAAGGAGATTTACATTCAGGACAATACCGGCGGCATTTCGCTCCGCATCGACGAATATTCGTTGTATGCCTATCTGCCTGTTTCTGAGGAAATTATGATAGACCTCGACGGAATGTACATTGGCGGCTACGGCACCAATCCGCAGTTAGGAACGCTCTACAACAATTCTGTTGGCAGGATGAGCCAAATATTTTGGGCTGATCATTTCAGGATAATCACGGCGGCAGACGGCAGTGTAAAGTCCAAGGAAATATATTCGATGTCAGATTTCACGCGGGACGACATTTGCAAGGTCGTTACCATAAAAAATGTATCCTTCGTGGACGCCGACGGCAAGACTGCATATTCTGACGGTGTTTCCAACTACACTAACCGCACTGTCAACGAGTTGACGAGCAAATTTGTGGTCAGGACGAGTTCATACGCCGATTTCGCCAAGACACCGCTCCCAAAGGGCAAGGTGGATTTGACTGGAATTTTGACCATTTACAATGGCACGTGGCAGTTGCTGATACGGTCGGAGAAGGATGTGAAGCCATTACAATAACGAAACAATCATAAAACCCGATACAAAATGAAAAGATTTATAAATTCACTTTCGGCGGCGATTTTTGCGGCGATGTTGCTGCCAGCGTGTGTAGATACGCACGACGATTTGCCGTATGTTGATCCCAACGTTCAGCATCGTCAAGACGCTGATAATCAGGAACAACAGCAACAGGAGGAGGGCGTTTTTATCAATGAGACATTCACCACGGCTCTTGGCGGCTGCAAGAGTGCCTCCGATGGCGCGGCGTTTGTCATCGACCATTCCACCGCAAAAATCACCGGCTATGAAAACAGCACTTACACCCCGACCACAGCCTATCTCGTAAGCCCCACAATTGACCTCAGCGCGGCGGGCGAGGCTTATTACACTTTTGAACACATCATTGCCTACGAAAAGGGCGATGTGTTTGAAAACGAGGTGTTTATGGTTTCAACGGATTATAATGGCGACGCCACCAAAGCCACTTGGACTGCGCTCCCAATCACCGCTGTGCCAAATGCCGGCAAGCCCGACGATTGGAACGCTTTCACGACCGCAACTTTCAATATCCCCGCCGACTACCTCAAAAACGGCGTTACGTTTGCATTCCGCTACAAATGCACCGACAAGGCTGCCGCAACGTGGGAAATCCGCAATTTTAAGGTTGTGAAAGGCTCTGCCACCGAGACCGCCAAGTACGAAAAACCGACTGTCAAGGAATCCTCGTTGGAAAGTCCGCTCACGGTAAGCGAGGCTCTTGCCACCCCGACGTCCGATTCCGAAAAGAGTTACGTGAAGGGCTACATTGTGGGTTATGTTGACGGTCAAAAACTCGAAGACGGAGCCAAGTTCGCCGCCGACGGCTGCACCGTGGAATCCAACATCCTCATCGCCGACAATGCCAACGAAAAGGACATCGCCAAGTGCGTCCCCGTACAACTTCCCGCAAGCACCAAGCACCGCACAGCTCTCAATCTCAAGGACAATGCCGGCGTATTCGGCAAGCAAGTGGTTTTGGGTGGCTATGTTCAGACATATTTTGGCGTCAACGGCTTGAAAACTCTGTTCTATTCGGCTCTCGACGGCAAGGTGATTGACGCTCCTGTCGCCAATTCAGGTTTTGACGGCGACGACCTCACCGCCGAAAAACTCACCGAACTTAATATCGACTTCACAAAGGGCATCAGCAAGTTTTCCATTTACTCTTTCAATAAGACCGACGAAGTGGCTCACGTATGGAACAATGACGCTCAGTACGGTATGAAGGCTACTGCAAATGTCAACAAAGTAAGTTATGAATCAAAGGCTTGGCTCATTTCTCCGAGCGTTGACCTTTCGGCTTACGACAAGGTGGAATTTTACTTCGACCACGCTGCCAATTATTTGAGCGAAGGTGGCGCAGAAGCCGATTGTGCGGTTTATGTTTCCAAGGATTATCAGGGCGGCGACCCCAGCCAGGCTACTTGGACCAAACTCGCCATCCCCACTTGGGCAAAGGATTGGACTTTTGTTGACAACACCCTCGACCTTACGGAATACAAGGGCGACAATGTTCATATCGCGTTTGAATACACTTCCACAGCCACCAACGCTTGCACATTTGAGACCAAGAACGTATATCTCGGCGCGTCGCGTGCTGCCGAAGCACCTGTTTCGGGTTTTGATGGCGCAAACACCGTAAAGACCGCTGCATTGCCTTTTGAATACAATTTCAAGACCTCTGCAAGCCTTGGCGACTTCGTAGTCTATGACGCAAAACGTTTTGCCTCCAAGGACGAACACATTTGGACGGCTGGCAAATATGGCGCGACAGCCCTTGCAAATGCAGAATCCGAAAGTTGGTTTGTATCGCCCATCTTCACCCTCGAAAGCGGCAAGGAATACGAATTGAAATTCACCAATTGGTACAAGAACGCCGCAACTCCGGCAGATGTTTACAAGGCTTATGCAATTGAGAATTTCACCGGCGACCTTGCAACAGCCACAATGACACCGTTGGCGATGACATTCGGCAATGCAAGTGCCAACAACATCGTTACAATAGACCTCACCGAATATGCGGGCAAGTCGTTTGTAATTGGATTCCAATACACCTCCACCGCCGAGGAGAAAGGCACGTTTGAAGTCATCGACATTTCCTTGAAGGAAAAGCCCAAAGAGGCAGAGCAACCTGTTTCGGGTTTTGATGGCGCAAACACCGTAAAGACCGCTACATTGCCTTTTGAATATAATTTTAAGACCAATCTGAGCCTTGGCGATTTCGTAGTCTATGATGCAAAACGTTTTGCATCTGCCGATGAACACATTTGGACGGCTGGCAAATACGGCGCGACAGCTGTTGCCACCGCAGAATCTGAAAGTTGGTTTATATCGCCAATCTTCACCCTCGAAAGCGGCAAGGAATACGAATTGAAGTTCACCAATTGGTACAAGAACGCCGCAACTCCTGCCAACGTTTACAAGGCATATGTAGTGGAGAATTTTACCGGCGACCTCGCAACAGCCACAATGACACCGTTGTCGATGACCTTTGGCAATGCAAGCAAAAACAATGGAGTAACCCTTGATTTCAGCCAGTTTGCGGGCAAGACGTTTGCTGTTGTATTCCAATACACCTCCACCGCCGAGGAGAAAGGCACGTTTGAAGTCATCGACTTCTCTTTGAAAGAGAAGGTTGCAGATGTGCCGCCGACTGAGCCGGAAGATTTGACGCAGGGCATCACGACATTGACCTTTGACGAGTTTAAGGCGTTGGAAGCCAATTCGATGGCTTGGGTACGCGGATACATTGTCGGCAGTTATTCCAACAGCAAAAATGTATTTGGTGCGGACGGCGCACACGCCAATACAAGCGTGATTATCTCGTCCAATCCCAATGCAACAGATGTTGCCGAATGTATTCACGTTCAACTCAATACCAACGACTTGAAGGACAACATCGGTCTTGGCAACGTCCCCGCCAATTACGGCAAGGAAGTGATTGTTTACGGCAAAAAGGTTAGATATTGTGGCAACGACAACAGCATCAAGCCGCCGTCGTACATAATTATCGTCAACGACAACAAGGCCTACGGCACAAAGCCGACGGAATAGTTTTTGATTTCGATTTATAGCCATTTTGTCCGCTGCGATTCATAGCGATTGCAGCGGACATTTTTTTGGATTTTGATGGGAAAGTGTTATTTTTGCGAACAAAATCATTTACGCCAATGACAAAGGAGCAACTCATAATCCGTCTCGGTGGCATCGAGTGGGACGACTTCGAGGCCAAAACCGCCAAATCCGAACTGCCTAAGAATATTTGGGAAACGGTGTCCGCTTTCGCAAATACAATTGGGGGTTGGATTGTTTTGGGCGTGGCTCAACGTGGACAGACTATGATTGTGGAAGGCGTTGACAATCCTGAAAAAATCGAACAGGATTTCTCCACCGTTCTTCGCTCTGGTCAAAAATTCAATCAGCCTTTAATTTTCAAAGTCAGGAAGATTGATGTTGATTCTAAGATAGTTATAGCGTTTTATATTTCTTCGTCGAAGGTCAAGCCGGTGTATATCAATAGCCCCGTCAATACGTTTCTGCGTGTTGGTTCGGGCGACCAACGTGCCACTGACGGCGAAATTATGGCTATGTACCACGACCAATCGTTTGGCATCAGGTCGGAGGAATTTGTGCCAGGCACGTCCCTCGCAGACCTCAACGCCACATCGCTCGAAACGTACAGAAATCATCTGAAATTTTATAACAGCGGATTCCCGTACAACAACCTTGGCGATGAGGCGTTTTGCAAGAAGATTGGCATCTGTTCCAGTGCAACCGGCGAACTTTCGTATGGTTCGCTCCTGATGTTTGGCAAACAGGATTCCATACGAGCGGCAATGCCAAATTTTTGGGTTGATTACATTGAAATACCTGGAATTTCGGTGGCGACGGCAAGGCCTCGTTATACTTTTCGGATGCAGGAACAGGAAAATATTTGGGAGTATTATAATGTTATCATTCAGCGACTTAGATTATATGCCGACAATCCTTATACCACGACCCCGATGGGAATTTCGCCGCAGGACGATTCGCAGTTATACGCGCTGAGGGAAGGTCTGATTAATTTTCTTGCACATTCGGATTGGTTCAGTCCGATGCACCCGACGATAAGGGTTTTTACGGACAGGATCGAATTTCAAAATCCGGGAGGATTCATTGTGCCTGTTAGCAAGGTGCTGCAAGAGGCAATTTCACTGCCCCGCAATCCAATCATTATAAAACTGTTCCGTTTTGCCAAACTCTCAGAAAACGCTGGTTACGGCATCGACAAAATGAAACGTTGGACCACTCTCACCGGCAAAAATGTTGGCTTCCGCTCCGACGTTACCCACGCCACCGTTACATACTTCAAAAAATTTGATATAAATGACGGTGTAAATGACCCTGTAAATGACGGTGTAAATGACCCTGTAAATGACGGTGTAAATAATCATAAAAATGACGGTGTAAATGAACCTATAAATAAAAATGCTAATGCTTATGTATCAGGTAATTATATCAATGATAATTCTTTAGATGACGGTGTAAATGATTCTTTAAATGACGGTGTAAATGACGGTGTAAATGACCCTGTAAATGGTGATGATTTATTAACTCAAACAGAGAAGGCGATTTTACTTATGATGTCAACAGATACTCCCGTAACTTATGTTAATTTACAAAATGCTTTCAAACTGTCTGAACCTACAATTAGAAGAACTTTAAAAAAACTCCGTCAATACGGTCTTCTTATTCGCGAAGGTTCCGACAAGACTGGTCGTTGGATTGTAACCGAAAAAGGGCAAAAGGTAGTAAAAAACAAAAAACGTAAATCCTAACATTATGAAAAAACTCCTCTCCATATTAGCCTTTATCTTTTTGATGGCGTCGTGCAGCAAAGTGCCTGACGACAATATCATTATCGTTGACGAACCTGAAAAAGAACAGCCACAGGATCTGCCGCAGGATGTCAACGACGATAATGCCGACATCATTAGTCGCATTGAGTGTCCTAAAACTCGCGGCGGCAATAGTATCATTGTCGTAAAAAATGACGATGAATACGGCGTCAATTATTTCCTTGAATGGGATTGCGACAAGCGGGCGCAGCGTTGGACGGCGTACAGAATGTACAAGGGCAATACGGCGACCACGGTTTCGCGCAGTGGCGACGATGCTTGGCACGAGGACGAGCAAATCCCCGTGGAGTACCGCTCCACATACGATGATTACCATTACAGCGGTTTTGACCGTGGGCATATCTGTCCGTCGGCAGACCGCTTGCAAAATCGTAATATGAACCGTCAAACTTTTTGCTATTCCAATATGCACCCGCAATACAACGCCCTCAACGCTTTCGTGTGGGCAGATATGGAGACAAGGGTAAGGTCTTGGAATAGAGATAGTTTCCGCGATACGTTGTATGTGGTGAAAGGCGGCACGATTGACGGCAAGGATTATGTTTTTGACTTCTTGACGCAAGGCGATTATGGCGTATTGATACCAAAATATTTCTTTATGGCGATTCTTTGCCTGAAAAATGGTAAGTACAAGGCTCTCGGTTTTTGGATTGAACACAAGCCATCGTACTCTCAGTCGGAACAAAAGAGCATCAAGCAATATGCGGTTTCCATCGACGAATTGGAACAGCGTACCGGCATAGATTTCTTCTGCAACCTCGATGACGAGATAGAGAAATCGACAGAAAAGGCGACTGAAGTTTCGGCGTGGAGTTTTTAATTGTTCCTATAAAAAACACAGGCAACATCCTTTCGTGAAAAAATGTCGCCTGTGAAAAAAATAAAAAATATGGAGATAAACATTACGCCTTATTTAGCGTACAACTCCGCGCGACGCTGCTGGATGCGTTCGTCGGTGATGTAGTCGTCGTATTCGATGCGCTTGTCGATGATGCCGTTTGGCGTGAGTTCGATGACGCGGTTGGCTACGGTCTGTATGAACTCGTGGTCGTGCGACGACATCAGGATGATGCCCTTGAAGTTAATCAAAGTGTTGTTGAACGCCTGAATGGATTCGAGGTCGAGGTGGTTGGTCGGCGTGTCGAGAATCATGCAGTTGGCGTTTTGGAGCATCATGCGGGCTATCATGCAACGCATTTTTTCGCCGCCGGAGAGTACGTTTGCCTTCTTGAAAATCTCTTCGCCGGAGAATAGCATCTTGCCCAGGAATCCGCGCAGGAATGTCTCTGTGGTATCGTTGGAGAATTGTCCGAGCCAGTCTTTCAAGGTGATGTCCTTCTGGAAAAATTCGCTGTTGTCGAGCGGCAGGTAGGCCGTCGTGATTGTAACGCCCCATTCGTATGTGCCGGCTTCGGGTTTTTGATGGCCGTTGATTATCTCAAACAGCGTTGTCATTGCCCTCGGGTCGTGCGAGAGAAATACAACTTTGTCGTTTTTCTCGATGGTGAAATCGGCGTCACGGAAGAGGATGTCGTCGCCAGATTTGCCGGTCAAACCCTTTACTGTGAGTATCGTATTGCCGGGTTCGCGCTCCGGTGTGAATATGATGCCGGGGTAACGCCTCGTGGAAGGTTTGATTTCCTCGATGTTGAGTTTTTCGAGCATCTTCTTGCGCGAGGTGGTCTGTTTTGATTTTGCGACGTTGGCGGAGAATCGGCGGATAAATTCCAAGAGTTCCTGTTTTTTCTCCTCGGCGCGTTTGTTTTGCTGTGCCTGTTGACGGAGTGCCAATTGGCTCGACTGATACCAGAAACTGTAATTGCCGGCGAAGAGGGTTATCTTGCCGTAGTCGATGTCAACGGTATGCGTACATACGGAGTCGAGGAAGTGGCGGTCGTGCGATACGATGAGCACGGTCTTGTCGAAGTTTGAGAGGTAGGATTCGAGCCAGTTGACGGTCTCGAGGTCGAGGTCGTTGGTAGGCTCGTCGAGGAGGAGGTTGTCGGGGTGTCCAAACAACGCCTGCGCCAGCAATACGCGCACTTTCTCCTTGCCGGAGAGTTCGCTCATAAGTTTGTAATGCAAATCCTCCTTGATGCCGAGGCCGGAGAGCAATGCGGCGGCGTCGGATTCGGCGTTCCAGCCGTCGAGTTCGGCAAACTTGGCTTCGAGTTCGCCCACGCGCTCGCCGTCGGCGTCGGAGAAGTCGGGCTTGGCGTACAGGGCGTCTTTCTCCTGCATGATGTCCCAAAGTTCTTTGTGTCCGAGGATTACGGCGTTGATTACGGTGTATTCCTCAAAAGCAAAGTGGTCCTGACGGAGCACGGAGAGCCTTTCGCCGTGGCCGAGCTGCACGGAGCCGCGAGTGGATTCGAGGTCGCCGCTGATGAGTTTTAGGAACGTCGATTTGCCCGCACCATTCGCGCCAATCACGCCGTAGCAATTGCCGTCGTTGAAGGTGAGGTTGACATCTTGGAACAAGATGCGCTTGCCAAACTGTATGGCGAGGTTTGAAACTGTTATCATTTATCTTTTGGGTGATTTATATACGAGCGCAAAGGTAATGATATTTTTTGGATTGGGCAAAAGTATTTTTCAATGTAAATCAAAAACACATTTTTCGTAGGAAAAATTGGCAAAGTCTCACATTTTTCGTAGGAAAAATTGGCAAAGTTGTATATTTTTCGTAGGAAAAATTGGCAAAACTATCTTAACACCCACGGCATCCGTTTTTCGATGAGCGGGTATATGGAGCACGAATGGCTCACAAATGTGCCGCTTTTTGGGGTGGGGGAGTGGTTTTAGGTGTCAGGATGTCAACGAAAATTCAAAAATATATGCAACTATAATTTTGCCATCCCAATCCAAAATATTATCTTTGTAGTATCAAAAATCCCCAAAACATTACTATTATGAGCAAGGAATCATTAATAAAACTCCGCGATAGACTGTTAGGAACGCTGTCGTATGAGGATAGGAAGTGGCTCGCGGGCGAATTGGTGGATGCCGCAGAGGAGGAGTTCGTGTGCCCTTATACTAAGGAAGAACTCCAAATGCGCATTGACCAGGCTGAAAAGGAAATCGCAAATGGAGAATGTGTTTCGTCGGAGGTGTTTTTCCGTGAACTTGACCAAAGGTTTAACCTCGGGTGGTACGAACAAAAACGTATGGCTGTATGAATGTAGAATGGACTCCTCAAGCAAGGTCGGCAGTCATCGAAACAATGATTTACATAGAGGAAACCTTTGGAACAAAGACTATGTTGGATTTCGCCGACGCAATTGCTGAGAGCGAAATGTATTTGGCAAGAGATCCATATATGTTTAAGATAGAACCTCTTTTGGAATCTTGTGCAGATACTTTTCGTGGTTTGCTTGTGAAAAAAATCAACAAAATTATCTATCGTATTGATAATAATTGTGTTTATATTGTTGATTTTTGGAATCTTCGTATGAACCCCGAAAAACTGCAAAATCGCATAAAAGATTAACAAATAAAACGGCTGCCGAATCCATTCGGCAGCCGTTTTCGTTATTAGTGTGTTATTGGCGTGGCGGACGAGCCGTCCGCATTCCAGAGAGCCGTCAGCACTCCGGCGAATTTTATTTGGGTGCGCCCATGCCCCACATGCTGGGACGGGTGGATTTTATGGGGTCGCCCATTTCGGACTTTTCGTTGTTTTGCTCGTCGAGTTTAAAGAGTTGGAATTTTGTGTTGTCCTTGGTGTAGGGCTTCCATGCTCCGTCTTGTGCGCCGTTGGGGTTGCTGTATTTGGCGAAGTTGGTCCAAGCGGTGAGCATCTTTTCGGAGAGTTCCCAGTCGCCTTTTACCCACGGACGCCAGCAATGTTGCAAACTCTTGAATACATACCACAAGTCAGATGAGTGGAATGCGCCTTGGAGATAATCTTCGGGATGTGAGCCGTCGTCGGGAAGTGGACGTGCAAATTCGTATGCCCAAGCCTTTGCTCCTTTTTCTTCGCGGTTGAGACAGAATGTGGCAATGCCCTCAGCCATGTCGCCGAGGTCGTCCATAGTGTAGCCAATCATGTAAGGAACGTCGGCAAGAGAGCCGTCCTGTGCTGCATCGTCAAAACTCTTGGTGTTGCAGTAGCCGTCTATTATAGGCATTGCGGTCATGAAGGCGTTTTTCTTGGTGACGCGGTTGTAGATGGTTCCGATGGTGTAGATGACCTCGGTGGAAGCCTTGCGCATATCTTCGAGGGTGTTGTAACCTGCCCAGTCAAGCACGGTCTTGTTTTGTTTTTGGGCTTCGTCGAAGGTAAGCACGGGGAACATTCTGCGCATATTTGCATCGGCAGCCGCGCCCTTGGGAGGTGCTACGGTCATGCCGCCGCCCGACATAATTACAGCCTTGTGGAAAAGACCTTTTGACAATGGGGATGCGCAGATGGTCTTTACGCTGCCTGCGCCCGCGCTCTGTCCAAAAATCATCACGTTGTCGGGGTCGCCACCAAATTGCGCGATGTTTTTCTTGATCCATTTGAGGGATTCTATCTGGTCGAGGATGCCGTAGTTGCCCGAAACCTTGTGCGGGCTTTCGGCGGAGAGGTCGGGATGTGTGAGGAAGCCGAACACGCCGAGGCGGTAGTTGATGGAAACGAGGATTACGCCCTTCTCCGCCCATGCCTGAGCGTCAAATTCTGGCTCTGAACCCCAGCCTTCGCGGTAGCCGCCGCCGTGAATCCAAAGGGCGACGGGGAGTTTTGCGTCGGTCTTGCCTGCGGCGGGTGTCCATACGTTGAGGTAGAGGCAGTCTTCGCTGTAAGGCGATTCTGCGCCGTAGCCCCATTCGGTGGTGTAGCCGCCGGGATAGTGAACGGCCTGATAGCCAGGGTGTCCAAATCTGTCGCAGACCTTCACGCCCTTCCACGGCACTACGGGTTGCGGTTCTTTCCAACGGAGGTCGCCGATAGGCGGCGCGGCGTAGGGAATGCCACGGAATACGAATACGTCTTTGGTCTCTGTTGGTACGCCTTGTACCTGTCCGCCCTCGATGGTCAGGACGGGAGATTCAGCCTTCTTGCAACACTGCTCTTCTTGTTGCTGTGCTTGCTGACCCTGGCAGCCCGCGAGCAATGTAGCCGCTACTGCTGCCGTCAATAGTTGTCTTCTCATAATAATAATGTAGTTAGTAGATGTAGTGTTATTGTTATAATGTGTCTAATTGTAATTTGTATTATTCTTGTGTCAGATCGTTGATGTTGGTCTGAATGTAGGCTTCTATCTTGCGTATGTTTCGGGTAATATTTGGAATGTCGTAGTTGCGGATGTCGATGGCGAGTTCGTCGGCGAGCTCGATGCCTCGTTCTATTTTGTAGTGTTCTGATTGTTCGCGCAATTGTGCCACAAATGATTCCAACGCCTCAAACGAAATTTGCTGCTCCATTTCGTGGTATTGCGGCATTAGTTTGTCTTTGAGCACCGAAATGTATTCGCGCATGGCGTCGGAATTTTTGCG
>Ga0310694_10003151_pt1 | contig 16320 bp, 19 predicted proteins | sample 174DNAGHGhighgp2_FD_203884 | JGI IMG/M metagenome (GOLD analysis project Ga0310694, IMG submission 203884) | Sheep rumen microbial communities from Palmerston North, Manawatu-Wanganui, New Zealand - 1742 DNA GHGhigh gp2 (v2) (version 2) | ecosystem: Host-associated > Mammals > Digestive system... | reverse complement strand
ACGAGAGCGAGCTCCAGGACGCCAAAGCTTTCGAGGAAGCACTTAGGAAAGCAGAGAAGTCAGCCTAAAAGAAGGTGATAAAACTAATGAGAAATTCAATGGATGAAGTATTGGACCTTATGAAAGCCCATATTGCTTGTATCTGGATAAAAACATACGAGGAAGATGAAGTGATCAGGGATCTCAAGGAGATCGTGCGCAGCAACCCGAGGTTCTTCCCTGGGATGAGCATGTACATGTGGTCGAACACAGAAGGGCTTACCGAGCTTGCGTTGCTCAAGTCAGAGGAACAGCGGGCGGCAGACCCGAAGGTAAAGGAGATCCCGGCGCTGTTCTCTGTAGCTCAGCAGATGTCTGATCCAGAGAGCGGGCGCAGCGCTATGTTCATCCTGCGGGACTTCCATTCCCAACTGGACAACAGCAAGGCCCGCAGATATATCAGGGACTTCGCGGAGTACAAGCCCAAGAAGTTCTACTCCCCGTTCATTATCATAAGCCCCTATGAGCAGATCCCTGACGAGATCGCTCGCCTGTTCCGTGTAGTCGAGTATGGACTGCCTGACAGGGGAGACATCATGGAGTATGTTGAGGCAGCCAATGAGCGCATTATGCGCAAGAAGACATCTGATCCGTCAAGCGACTTTGTTCCTTTGGACAAGGATGAGATGAGGGAGTTCGCTGATGCTTGTGTGGGTCTCACTATCAAGGAGATCTGCATGATCCTGAACGAGTCCAGTATCAAGGAGCATACGCTTAACATTGACTTTGCTCTGAAGTGCAAGGTCGATTCCATCCGCAAGAGCGGCGCTATAGACTATATCGTCCCTCACAAAACGATGGATGATATTGGTGGCAACGAAGTGCTGAAGGAGTGGTTGGATGTACAGCGTACTTGTTTTTCTGAAGAAGCTCGGGCTTGCGGAGTGGCTGTTCCGAAAGGCTATTTGGCCTTTGGTATCCCGGGCGCTGGGAAGACTTCTGCTGCGGAGGCTTTCGCTGGCACTATGCGGTGGCCACTATTAAAGCTTAACATGTCGAAGGTGATGTCGAAGCTCGTTGGAGAGAGCGAAAAGAACATCGCCAACACCTTGCGAATCGTCAAGGCCTCTGCTCCATGTGTCTTGCTGATTGATGAGGTGGAGAAAGTGCTTGGAGGGGTCCTATCGAGTTCAAATGTGGATGCAGGAATTACTTCTCGCATCTTTGAATCCATCTTGGAGTTCTTGAACGACAACAACGGTGTCTATGTTATCATGACCTCTAATGATGTCTCTCAGCTTCCTCCGGAGCTTACCCGTAAAGGAAGGCTTGACCAGATCTGGTACTGTGGCTTGCCTACAGAGAAGGAACGCCGGAATATCTTCCGTATCCATTTTGAGGCTAACGGCCAGCATGTATCTGACCTCATGTTGAACAAATGCGCAAAGGAATCCAAGCAGTTCACAGGCGCGGAGATCCAGGAAGCTGTCAAGGCCGGCATCCGTATTGCTTTCGTCCGTCATGCCAAGACTGGCAAGACTATGAGCTTGTCCATGGATGACATGAGGGAAGCAATCAAGGATATCGTTCCTATCGCGGTCTCCTCTGAGGCACAGGTGGCAGACCTTGAGCTGTTTGCTTCCCAGAAAGCGAAGCGTGCCAGCAAGCCTGAAGGTATGGGAGACGACACCAAGGAAGAGCAGGCAGAGGTCCGCCAGGTAGCCAACGGCGGCATCATCAAGCTGTGAGGAAAGGTGGTGCATAATGCTTGGAGATAGTATCCATGGTAAAGAAGAAGCCTGCTCCTCCGAATCTTCCGAAGGAAGACAAGCCGAAAACAAAAGAGCTGATGATTACCGCCGAGGCCATGAAGGCCATCCAGCTCAAAGGAAAAGCCGAGTACGAGCTAGTTTTTGGTGCGTTCCAGAAGCTTTTCGGTGTAATGAGAGGCACTGTTCTGTTCAAGGACTTGGCTGAGGCAATGCAGATGCAGCTCAAGGATGCTCTTGAGATTCAGCTGTCATTACTGGATCCGTCATTGTCCAAGAACGGCCCGAAGTCACCGGAGTTCAAGGAACAGATCAAGGATGCACAGCGCAACCTATTCCTTGAGTACAGCAAGGTATACCACTTGGAAGGGATTACGCAGGCTTAGAGAAAGAGGGGATTTTTCTGAAAGTAACTTTGATTTCGTATACGGAGAAACCGGAGCAGGTCGTGGCGTCTGCCGCGAAGCTCTGCTACTCCAATGCGAAAGACGTTGACACCCTGATGAATGACTTGACTCCTGAGAAGACAGAGAAGTTCATTGAGCATCTCATCAGTATGGGACACGGCAGCCCTTTTGAGCACTGCGGCTTCGTCTTCGCTATCGAAGGAGTAAGCCGGGCGCTGTCTCATCAGCTTGTGAGGCATAGACATAGCCATTACTCACAGCAGTCCCAGAGGTATTGCTTCATGGGGAAGTTCGAGTACGTGACGCCGCCGACTATTGACAAGAATCATGATGCCGTGAAGGTCTTCAAGGATATCATGGATCGTGACCAGGAGGCTTACGACAAGCTTATCGAGATGGGCGTTCCGAAAGAGGATGCACGCTTCGTGCTTCCGAATGCCTGCGCTACCAGGCTTATTTATTCGGCGAACCTCCGTGAGATCTGGAACACGGCAAAGCTCAGGTGCTGTAATCATGCCCAATGGGAAATCAGGCAGATGTATTGGCTCATCATCGAGGAGGCAAGGAAGGTAGCACCGCTCCTCTTCAAGCATGCCGGGCCGTCCTGCGTAGCCAACGGGTATTGCCCGGAGGGAGACAGGAGCTGTGGTATGGCTCCTACAATGAAGGAGCTGCTTGATGCCTATGAGAGAACTAAGTATTGAGCTTGTCCCTCAATCTTCCTGGTACAACAATCTCAGGAAGATCCTGTCGAAAGAGGACTGGCAGAAGCTATCCAGGTTCGTGCGCTCAAACGGAGTGTGTGATATCTGCGGGCGGCACCTGCCTATAAGCGAGCTGGATGCCCATGAAAAATGGAGCTATGATGACGTGACACATATACAGAAGCTTGAGAATATCCTCTCGCTCTGCAAGGACTGTCATAGAGTCAAGCATATTGGTCGAGCTCAGGCAGTCGGCGAGGAGCATCTCGCCAAGAAATGGTTCATGAAAGTGAATGGCTGCTCAGAGGACGACTATGAAGAAGCGATACATGAAGCAATTACTGAGTGGCAAGAGAGATCGGAACACAAGTGGACGCTTGATGTATCGCTGATTGATGGCTGGGACGGAATCAAGATCCGTCTTTGAGAAGAAAGGGGTATGTAAAAATGAGTTGCTGGAGAACGTATAGTTGTGAGGCACTGAAGAACGTGGACAAGGGCTTGGCTAAGAAGGCACTGGAGAAGATGGGTGTGCAGGTGGATGAGAACACTAAGTTCATTGATGCGCCCTACGCACTGTCCAAGGTAAAGTCTGGCAATGTAGACGCCGGCTTTATCAAGAACGGCAGTCATGTTCCGGTTGGCGTCATCTGGAGCAATGCTGATGGTCTCATGGAGATCGTTGGTGACTTCTGGAACACTGGCATTGACGAACAGCAGTTCATGGACACGGTAGCTGGGAACATCATGAAGGTAACATTGGAGAACCAGCTCCAGATGATGGGCTACACAATCGATGAGTCCGTGATGGAGGAGACCGAAACGGAAATCATCGGCGAGTGCTATCAGTTCGCAGGCTAATCTCTGAGTCAAAAGGGTTCGCGGGCGAAGAATCCCTAACCAAAAGCCCGCCACTTTCTTTTTCTGAGGTTCAAGATGGATTATTTCAAAGACTACAATATTGATAGGTACGACAAGGCTTTCGACGAAGAAAGGAATGAGTGGTTCTATCCTGTACTTATCCAAAAATTTTGCAAAAATGTGCTTATCCAGGAAAAATGGATATACGTCAGTGAGAAATCATACAACCAGGAGCGTCTTCGGAACGAGGAGCTGTTGGATGAGCTAATAAAGCTTCCTGCCAACACCAAAGTGAGAATCAAGACGTCTTTCGAATTTTTGTAAGGAGGAATGCAAAATGGAACAGCGTATTCGTTACATCATCAATAAGAAAACCGGCGAGTTCAAGCTTGAGACTATGGGTGGCTATACACAGAACGGTTGCCAGCAGACACTTGAGGCAGTGGCTTCAGCAGTAGGAGCAAGCAGCAAGGATGGCGGCGACAAGGACGACTATATCGAGGATGCACAGGCCTTTGTGAACCTGTCATGAACCCCACGCCTAAAGGCGGGGGCTTGGGAAGAAACTCCTAAGCTCGGAATGACCAGACTCAGCCTCGGCAATCCGCTCTGTGTGCGGCTGCTTTAGCTACGTTAGACAGTTATCACGCCTACGGATGCCTCCTCAGTCCGTAGCTAACGTGCCGGAGAGTAAAAGCTCCCAGGGATTAGGAGCAGTCGATCCCGGAGGACGTCCTGACATTTCAGGCAAGCTGTCATAACATTGTCGAGAGGATATTTACCGGCGCTGCTTGCGGCACCGAGAAAGGATTGAAAATCCATGGTCTTCGTTATTAGCGCAGACAAGAAGCCGCTGGACATGTGCCATCCCGCGAAAGCAAGAAAGCTTCTGCGGGATGGCAAGGCGGCAATTTACAGGAAAGAACCGTTCACCATCATCCTGAAGAAAAAAACTGAAGAGCCTGCCGAAAAGAATTATCGTCTGAAAATAGACTATGGCAGCAGGCATACAGGGCTAGCTATCTTGAAAAATTCCAAGGTATGTTGGCTCGGGCAAATCGAACATAGAACTGATATCAAAGACTTACTGGACAAGCGTAGAGGCTACCGTCGCAGAAGACGCAATGCCAATCTTCGATACAGGAAAGCCCGTTTTATGCTTAGGACGAAGCCTGAGGGGTGGCTTCCGCCATCACTGATGAGCCGGGTCAACAACATCAGGACGTTTGTTAAAAGACTGATGACGTACCTGCCACTCGGGAATATCTCCTACGAAAATGTCAAATTCGATACTCAAAAGCTGATGAACCCAGATATTTCAGGCATCGAGTATCAGCAGGGAGAGCTTGCTGGATACGAGATTCGTGAGTACCTGGCAGAGAAATTTGGCCATAAGTGCTGCTACTGCGGCATTGAGCAGGGGCAGGGACGCAAGTTCGAGGTAGAGCATATTGTTCCGAAGTCCCGCGGCGGCTCGAACCGCATAAGCAACCTTGCCTGGTCGTGCCATGAATGCAACCAGGAAAAAGACAATATGACTGCCGAGGAGTATGGACATCCAGAAGTACAGGAACAGGCCAGGAGACATCTTAAGGATGCGGCAATGGTTACGGCCACCCGTTGGAAAGTCTTGGAAGTCTTGAGAGGCTTTGGTTTGTCTGTGGAATGTGGCACGGGAGGCTTGACAAGCTACAACCGGAATAAGAGGAACATTCCGAAGGATCACTATTACGATGCCTGTTGTGTAGGCAAAAGCACCCCTGAACGGCTGTACTTTGGAACTGACACAGTGCATGTTATTACTGCTACAGGCAGAGGGAAGCATTGCCGTACAAATATCAACGCTTCCGGCTTCCCAAGAGGATATCTGGCCAGACAAAAACAGTTCTTTGGTTTTCAAACGGGGGACATGATAAAAGCCGTAGTTACAAGAGGAAAGAAAATCGGCACATATTTTGGAAAAGTTATGTGCCGAAAATCTGGAAGTTTTGACATTAAGACATCCTATGGACGCGTTCAAGGTATCGGATATAAGTATTTTCAACTGGTTCAGCGTTCAGATGGATATCTTTATTCAAGAAAGGAGGTAGCGGCGCTTCCTCCCCATGGCTGAAGCCAGGGGCTTCCGCGCCGCGAAATTGGTGAGGCGAAAGGGGACTGCAGAAACTATGCTTGCTTATGCAGAAGGGAATACGTCAGCTAAAGAAACTATCTTGAGCAAGCTTAACGATGCTCAGAAACTGCCTGTGAAGAACTATGAGGGCGCGTCGGTTGTAGTCAGTGGGCCCGGTTCGGGGAAGAGCAGGATGCTTGTTGCTCGTGCGGCTTACATGATCGAGGACGGGGTGAACCCTAAGTCTATGCTGATGTTCACCTTTACAAACAAGGCAGCGAAAGAGCTCAAAGAGCGCGTCTATGCCCAGATCGGCAAAGCAGCAAAAGGCATCACCGTGGGGACATACCACAGTTTCTGCAGTCGTATCTTGCGCATGTATTGCGACAAGATAGGATGGACGGACAAGTTCACGATTTATGATACAGAGGATGTGGAGAAAGTCCTGAAGAATCTTGTGCCGGATGGGTTGAAGGTAGAAGTGGTCATGAAAGAGATCAGCTGTTATAAGGACCACATGATCTCACCGAAAATGGCTCGCGATATGGCTCTGAACGGCGATGAGCGCGTGATGGCGAGCATCTATACCAACTACATGGCCGCGCTCAAGAGCTTGAATGCCTTTGACTTTGATGACCTCATCTATTACGCCATTAGGATATTCGAGAATTTTCCGGAGATTCAAGAACATATCAATTCACGGTACAAGTACATCATGGGGGACGAGGCTCAAGACAGTAGCCCGAGAGACCTTGAACTTATCAGGAGATTAGGAGGTACTCTGTTCAACGTCTGTCTCGCGCTTGACGACGATCAGAGCATATATGGCTTTCGTGGTTCCGAGATAGAGAAGGTAGCGGAGTTCGCCCATAAGCATAACATGAAAGAGTATGTCTTGGGTCAGAACTATCGTTCCACACAAACGGTCGTAAATGCTTCCAGGGAAGTGATTGCCAACAATGTATCGCTTTTTGAGAAGACTATCTTCACCGAGAACGACGAGGGTGAGCCTATCTTCCTTATGGAGAGGCAGAACCCGGCAGCAGAGGCCGCGGCGATAACGGCCAAGATAAAGCATTGCATCCGTGACGGATACAAGTACAAGGATATCGCTATCTTGTACCGCATGTCCTTCTTGTCTCGCAAGATAGAAGAGTGCTTCATGCGCCAAGGCATACCGTATCACATGGTATCCGGCAATCCGTTCTACGGGCGCATGGAGGTCAAGGACTTGCTAGCGTACCTCAAGTTCATCAGCAACCCGTTGGACCAGATTGCTTTCGAGAGGGCCGTAAATGTGCCCAAGAGATACATAGGAGAAACATCCCTAAATAAAATACTTAGTTGCCAAGATGCTCTTAGTAGTGATATAATGAAGCCAGAAAGCTTCCTGGAAGCATGCAGGGCTGTCAAACTCAAAGGTAAGGCAAAGGCCGGCATAGCACAGTTTATAGCGGTGTGCGAGAAGCTCCAGGAAGATTGCACTATGGTTTCGCCCAAGGATCTTGTACAAGAACTGGTGGATCTGATCGGCTACGAGAGCTACTTGCACAAATTTGAAGAAGAGACAGCAGAAGACAGGATGGGCAACGTGAAGGAGCTTATCAACGTCGCGGCAGAATACACTGCACTATCAGACTTCTTGAACTCTATGAGCCTGAATGACAAGGACGACGGAGAAGATGAAGAGGATGATAACAAGGTCACTATGATGACCATGCATGCCTCTAAAGGGCTTGAATTCCCTGTAGTCTTCGTCGTCGGGTCTAACGAAGGGATCTGCCCGCACTGGAAATCCATTGAGAGCGGGGATGTCCCAGAGGAGCGCAGGCTGTTCTATGTAGCCATGACAAGAGCAAAGGAACGTCTGTTCATAACCAATCCCAAGACGATAATCTCGAAGGGAACAGAAGTGCCTAGAAGACCATCAAGATTCCTGAGCGAAATCCCAGATAAATATGCGCTAGCTATCTAGCGTATAAGTCAATGGGGAGTGAAAATCATGAACGATAATACTAAGGAGGCAAATCTTGGTGCAACAGGTATAAGAGAGAATGTTATCAGGATTAGAGAAAAAATCGAAGAAGACCAAAAGCCGGAAGTGTACGAACTGCTCGACAAAGCCATTGCTCGATTAAAGAAGGCAACCGAAACAGAGCTGGATGAACCGAACTACATCAGTTTCCCTGTTTCCAAGTACCTAGAAGAGTTTGGTTCATCGGTAAAGAACAGGACTACCAGGATGCAGCTTGCTTACTACTTACGTGGAAACAAGAATATTGTCACGAGGCTTGGCGAGGCGAACGACAGAATCGTCCCGGATAACATGAAGCCGTTCGCCTACAGCTATGTTTCGGAAGAGAAGAAAAAGAGCATGGGGTTAGATGCTTACTGTATGAAGAACCTGACGGATGAAATGAAGGAGTACATACAGGAGCGTACGAAGAAAACCAATGCTGAGAGTGACATATACGACTTGCTTCTGGTATGCGATTACTTGACGGTGCATGATGCTCATAAGAAATGGATCAAGCTTATGGGGTTGAATATGTCGGCTGCCTTAGGACAGCCTATTATGAGAACAAAGAAGGCTCTCGACGACCTCATCACAGCTAGTGTCCTTGTAACAGGGCAGGTAAAGAGAGACACGCGCGGCAAGGCTACGATCTGCCACCTTGCTTACAGCATGGATGACTACAGCGAGCTGAACAATCAGCTGTTGAGCGGGAAGGCTGCCGACGAATTCAAAGAGGAGGAAGCTTCGAAAGTCGTAGTCAGCCCAAAGATGATCATGAATTATATGGAGTCAGAAGATCTGGCGGCTGAAGATCCAAATGCATACGGAATAGTGCAGAACCTTGACAAGAAAGGACTAGGGCTTTTGCGAGTTCATGATTCGGAGCAGCCTGCGCCAGCAACAGGTTTGTCCGAAAAGGATATAAGATGTCTCAAGTACATAGTATCCATGGTAGAAAGCTTAAACAACGACAATGAAAAGAAGGAGGTGGAATCAAAGAAAACAATTGCGCGACTCCGTGAGTCGCTGTCTTATATACAGAAAGAGAACACGGATCTGCGCGAAAACCTGATAAAAGCCGAGAGTGAGGTAAACAAGCTCAATCAGAGGCTGAAAGCACAGGAGAAATACAATCAAAGATTCTCAGCGGAAGCAAGAAAATCAATGAACCAACTGATCGCATCCGTATCTTCAACAACAGAAAATTTTACAAGAATACCTCACAAAAGGGTCACGCCTGATGATATCGCGGAATTCAAGAGCAATATAATAAGAGCGGCGACCGATGCCCAGAATCGTTTGAGAGATTTCAAATATGAGCCATAAGGCTACAAGAACATTTAACTAAAGAGAATATACAGAGGAAAAAAGAGGGGCATAAAAAAACAATGGCAAAAGTGCAATGGAACGTGAACGATATCGGATACTTCAGGGAAGGCTCTCTCAGGGACGGCTGGAAAGTAGTAGTCGACCCACGTTGCAACAGGATGAGAATCGATGCGTTGCAAAGAGCTGAGATTGTATGTGTATTTGCCGAGATAATCGCACGTATGTCAAGCCATGAAGCAATGATGACAGCATCATACTTCTGCGGGCTAATATACGACGATGCCGTCCTGGATGCGGATGACGCAAAGGAGCTGGCTGCTATCCTGATGAAAACGAAATACGTTTTTGAACGTATTGATAGTGCCAGCCTGGATCCGCTCAAGGCTTTATCGTTCGCAGATTTTGTACTCCAAGGAATTGAAGACGAGGAATGCATAGCAGAAAGTTTGAGGTTTAGCATGGAACAAACGAAAGCGCTGACTTGCTTCCTCCGGATGCTCCTGCCGAGAAACTCGATGTAAGATGTCGGGAAGACAGCTTCGCGGCTGTCTTCCCGTTTTTGTTGCGTGAAAGAAAGGAGGACGTTTTTGGAACTCGTAACAGTTGAAATACTGGGAAGCGACAGCGAGTATGACTACGCTGTGAAACTGAACGAGAAATCGAACAAGGCAGTCAGAAACTTCGATTTGTTTGCTCACCTGGTTGGCAACTTTGAACACAAGGAATACGATATCGAAAACGATGCATGGCTTATTCAGGCAAAAGACCTCGCAAAGCTGGAGAAGCTGGATGCTCATCTGTTTACTCCCAAAAGAACATTGGGCGAGAATATAGCGAGCCGATTCCAGACACAGACAAAAGAAGTCTCTGGTTGGGAGGACATGGGAGCTGACATGAAGCTCAGCCTGTACAACTACCAGAAAGAAGTCATCAAGTTCTGTCTGGATGCAGAGACTGCGATAATATGCCTGCCTTGCGGAAGCGGCAAAAGCCCGATCGGTATAGCTCTTTATTCAGAGGGGTTCAAAGCCGGAAAGATTTCTGGTCCAGGAATGATCGTGGTGAAGGCTAGCTTGAAATTGCAATGGGCATCTGAAGTAAAGAAGTTCAGTGATTTTCGCCCGCGTATCATACAGACTGAGGCACAGGCTTCCGCTTCGATCAGGCAGGCTATCAAGAGGCTTGAGAACAAGCTGAAGAAAGCAGATGAGCCAGAGGAGCTCACAGAAGAGATCAAGGCGCTCAAAGCAAAAGCCAAGAAAGCTTTTGATGACCAATTCAAGGACTGTGACCTGTATATCTTGAATTACGAGACTCTGTTGGATGAAAAGGTCAGGAAGACCCTGAGAAAGATAAAGCCTCAGTATATTTATGCTGATGAGGCCCATCTGATCAAAAGCGCATCCGCCAAACGCAGCAAGTTCCTCTGCGAATTTAGTGATGCCAGGATGAAAATCGGCGCCACGGCTACGCCTATCAAGCGGGACCCTTCTGATTTGTATGGATTGTTCAGGCTCATCAAGCCGGATCTCTTTGTGAGCAAGGCAAGATTCGCTAGCATGTATCTTAGGCTTGACCGCGCTACAGGCAGAGTCATTGGCACGAAGAACGAGAAGGCTCTTTCTGAGAAGATAGACCCGTACATGATCGTGAAGACAAAAGAAGAGGTCGCAAAGCAGCTACCTAAGCTGGTAGTCATGCAGAGATACTGCGAGTTCTCCCCGAGTCAGGCAGATATGAACCAGGTTCTCCTGGAAGAGCTGGACGAGGTTAATGAACAGCAGAAGAAGGTGCTCGGCAAATACGGCAACAATCCTGATCCTAACGTAGTCAAGAATGATCCGGACTATATGAAGCTGGATGCCAAGGCAATGGCTCTCCAGACATACATGCTGGAGCTGGCTGATTCACCGGAGCTCCTTACGAGCGAGGGCGCCAAGAAGTACATTCCGAAAGACAAGAAGAGTTACAAGCTGGAAATGCTTATAGAACTCCTGGGCGAGATCATTGAGTCCGGGGAGAAAGCGGCTGTCTTCACACGCTGGGTGCGGATGCATGACATCATCACGGAACGTATCAGGAAAGAACCTGGTCTCAAGAAAGTAGGCATCGCCTATCATAGCGGGCAACTTTCCAATAAGAAGCGTGACGAAGAGATACGACGCTTCCGCAATGATCCTGACTACAAGGTTCTTCTTATGAGCAATAGCGCTGCGGAAGGAATTAATTTGTCCGAGTGCCAGTACCTCATCGAGATGGAGCCTGCAGAAAGCTATGCTATCCAGACACAGCGGCATGGCCGAATAGAGCGGGCAGATGCTACGCATGATACTGCGTACGTCTATCAGCTTCTCACAGCAGATAGCTGGGATGAGAAAGCTCTTAAAGGTATTTCCCGCAAGGAAGGGTATGATGCCACCATCATCAAAGGAGAGGATACTCTTCTTGGTGACCAATAGCGCGGAATCAAGTTCGCGTACAAGTACTCAGCTTTCGGGCTGAGCGGGACACATTGCTTAGCAGTGTCTCTCGCTGAGTCCGAAACGGGCTCTCTATTTTCAAAAACGAAAGGTAGGTTATACTATGGGATTCAAATTCAAGCCGATGGAGCTTGTCCGGCACACTTCGTATGGAGAGGGAATGGTAGTTAGCACAAATACTAACCCGAAGGGGCAGCATTACTATGTTGTATGCTTTCCTCAATTGGGAAAGTGCGTCGACGTATTCAACGAAGACGCCATGACTATCCAGTTGGGGCCGATCTCTGCAGCATGGAAGACCAAGAAAGGTGATTACGACGGGCCGAAGCTCTTCGAGGGCGTAGATAAAGGCCCGCAGCCAGAGAAAACTGGCGAGAAGAGCGTGGATCCTGTAAACCATCCGTCCCACTATAACGTTGGTAGGATTGAGGTCATTGATTTTATTGAGGACAAGCAGCTCAACTTTAATCTGGGCAATGCAGTGAAGTATATCGCCCGTTGCCAGTACAAGCTAGGCGGAAGCAAGTGTGTTGAGGATCTTCAGAAAGCTATATTCTACTTAAATCGTCAGATCGCTAGTTGGCAAAAACCGTCGAACTAAAAAATGCCTCTACGTTTCTACGTAGAGGCATTGACTATTCTAAAAAGTTTTAGAGAGGAACAAATCAACATGAATGATTTATTATTCACTTCGCGGACTAATGATGAGCACATATGGGGGAAGAAAATAATCGAAGTTCCATTGTGGAACAAGATGGCATGGATTAACGAAGTGCTCGCCAATATTGATAGCAATAACATTTTTGCTATCGAAGCTGAAAGGGGAGCGGGGAAAGATGTAGCAATTTTGGAATTAATTAACAACATCGCCAAAGAAATTACGAAGCAAGGATCCATAATGGTTATAGAACCGAGAACAAGCACAGTAATTCGTAAGAAAATCGCCGCTACATTCCAGCTGAGAATGTCTAATGAAACATATGTCAGATTAATGGATGCTGACCTCAACATCGTTTTTGCCAATGAGACAAACCTCAAGGACAGAATAACTTTTATGAAAGGTAGGAACTTTCTAACCGTCATTGTTAATGATGCTGATATGTTTGATCCAGAAAAATTGTACAGTATCTATTCATTCATGCCTATACGCGTTATTATGTTCGGCTCCCCGGTAGAAAGCAATGGCATCAAGAGCGCTTGGCTTTATGTTGTGAACCATCCTGCTACGATTGTATTCAAAATTGAATTTATCGGGACGAACAGAATGACAAGAAAGAATTGGCTGTTTGCCTGATGAACCAACCATGATGGAGTATAAAGTTTCGAAGCCTTGGCTAACGTGGACATCAATTTCGTAAAGGGGAATAGCATGCCAAAAATCAGGGTAACTGTTAGCTATATTAAGGAGTTTGAGTTTGATGGGAACAGCGCGGAATTTGCAGCGTCCATCAAGAACGAGGAACAGAGGGAAAAAATCATTTCTTACGTCATGGCAAGTAATACGCCAGATGTCAATTGTTCCGATGAAGAAGAGCGAGAGCGAATGAAAATGTGGCAACGCATCGAGGAAGTTACTAGCAATATCGGCAAAGATGGCTTCCCTGATGAACCGGTACAGTTCTTAAGGAAGCATCCAGATGATTATTGGGATGCTGACAGCGCGGAACATCCGGGAAAATGTATTACCCTGTGGGAACCGTTCGAGCAGTATCCTCCCGACAAAATCGCGGACTATATCGAAGGAAAGGGGTTATGGGTATGAATCAGCTGGACGGGAGGAATTATCTCAGGAATCCCCCGCCTTTAGGCGTGGGGAGTGTTAAGCCAAAGAGAATCCCATTGCTGATCGTAACTAAAGGGAATTCAGATGGTTCCTTGTTTAAAGGTGATATCGTTCACTATGATATCGATGGGAAATTGGTTCTTCACCTGCCAGACAAAATGGGCGGCGGCTGGATGGAAAAGGAGGACTTAACGCCGGCCATAACCGACTTTGAATATGTTGAGCATGATAAATACGAGGTAAGAATTCTAGCAGACGGAAGAGAAGTCATCTTGAATAAGGAGGGGTGATTTTGAGGCCAATTAATATCTGGAAACATTTCAAGAAAATTTGTGTTCATAAATATTGGGTAGCAGAGTATTGTTTCAAAGCCGGGTTGTACTGGCAGGGCATCACACACGATCTGTCTAAGTTCAGCCCGACAGAGTTTTTTGAATCCGTATGTTATTACCAGGGGAATTGCTCTCCAATAGAAGCCTGCAAGAAAGAAAAAGATTATTCAAAAGCCTGGCTCCATCATCGTGGTCGTAACCTGCATCACTATCAGTATTGGACTGACAATTTCGATGATTACCATACAGAAAAGGGCATCACATTAATAAAGATGCCCTATAAGTACGCTGTTGAAATGATTTGTGACTATCTAGGGGCCGCCCGCGCCTATTTTGGCAAAGACTTTTCGTATGAAAAAGAATGGCAGTGGTGGCTAACTAAGCGTGATAACTGTGCTATGCATCCTCAGACCAAGGCTTTCGTGGATGACGTATTATTCGCTTTAGCGAATTGCCGGGATGAGGAAACTAGCGAAGGGCTGTTCTCTGAAAGCTTCCTTAAGAATATGTACCGCAAGAAGAGAACGAGGCTTTGGCCGGATTTCAGATAACTGGAAAGAGAGGTAGGGCTGGTCATATTGTCCAGCGTATTTATGACTCAGAAGAAAATCGAAGAGCGTAGGACAAAACTGCTCGCGGAATTGTCCAAGCTCGAAAACAAAAAAGCGGAGGCAATAGCCAATGTCAGCATCCACAGTAAGACGAGCAAGACAATAACCTGCGCAATATGCGACAGAAAGTTCGTTCGCTCTGAGGTAGAGGGCGAGCAGTGTCCATCCTGCGGTGCAGAACTTCGTTCTTTCCCTGCCTTGCAAAAGATTTCTAAGCTGGATGAAAGGATTGCGGACATAAAGCGTATGCTTGCCGAACTGGAAAAGAATAGCTAAAAAAATAGGGGTAAAGCAAGACGGCAAGAAGCGTATTGAGGACCTTCAGAAGGCAATCTTCTATTTGAACAGGCAGATCGCAACCTGGGAAAAGGAAGCAGCCTCCCATGCTTGAGCACAAGAGGCTGTTGGTTAGTCGTTTACGATCTTGACTTCGATATCAGGATTGTCAGCGCGGCCAAAATAATTAGTCGCGCCCTCCTTGGCAGTGGTCACTGCGTCACAGTTCTTTACGATTACCTGGCATGGACGGAAGCTTTGTTTCGTCGGGACATCAGTACCAGCCAGGAAAGAAAAGACTACGCCCGTCTTGATGTTTGTAGTTATATTCTCGAAGACTGCTTTCGGAAAAAGGGTTACACGGCCATCATAGACACAGGAATATATGTTGCCGTTGGAGATGACACACTGACCGAGATTATAGTCAGTACCGGCTTTCCATGGTGTGGCGTTTGCTATATCAGGGGTAATGCCATCATTGTCTTCCGTGTTTACCAGAGCAGTGTCGGGGATGTCTATATTCACATTGCCGCCCTGATTCTCGCTTGACATGAAACAGAGAGTCACGCCGCCGTTGAGAAAGTTATTCCCAGTAGTGTCTGTTGGCTCTGTGTCTCCTGAAATTCCTGGAAGGGATTCGTAAAGGCGTACCTTGCCTTCAGGAGAGCCAGCGTCACATAAGAACACCATGCCGTCAGGATATGGCGTATTGGAATTACGCCAGACTCCATCACCTGGCGTCTTCGTAATGCGTTTCCATATGATGCTGCCGTCTTCCATGGTATCGCTATCTCCCCATGCTGCATCTTTGTCTGGGCCAGATGGGTTGGAAGCATCGGTAGTACCGCCTTGTATGCATTCTACTACGAACGTATCGTTGATGATGATGTCACCATCGGAATACGAGTTCCCTGCAACACGCCAGCCATAGTCATACTCACCAAGCACACGTATTCGAACAGTGCCGTCCATAATAATGGTTCCCTTGCTGGTACTTGTAGGCTGGCTACTGCCAGTGGTCCCGGCAATGACCTGATAAATGTTTCCGGCACTCGTTTTGAGCATGGAACCCGTCTTGTATTCTGTGTTTGCGCTCCATAACGGAGTTGAGTTTTCTGCTGCCATCTATAAAAGCATCCTTTCTGATTCAAGCATTAGCTGGCTGCTCGTATCGCCAAGCAATATCACCATCAACTGTATACGGGTTGCCTTTGATTGGAGGAGTCCCGTTAGTGCTCCCATCATGGTTGACACATTGGTAAACATTATCGCCAGCAACACAGTAGGAACCTTTAGCAAACCAGCGATGAGGCTTCCATGCCTGCCCAATGAACTTCAGAGTCGCAGTTCCGCAATCATGCGTGCCGAACCATGCTGTATCATACGGGGGGTACTCATCCAGTTGTCCGGTAATGATGACTTCATACAGCCTATCGACTGCGAGGAGCCATTGACCTTCTGTTACAGCCATTTTGCTTTGCCATTTGATGACTTTGTTGACAGTCTTTTCTACGAAAGTCCACCAACAGTCATCCGGTTCAGAAATAGAATCGCCAGCTCCTTCCAGTATGGTGCCATAAGTATGGGTAGGGTACCAGCCGTTGGATACACCGTTCTTGATGCATTTGAAGAGATAGGCAGGAGAGAACCAGGAATCAG
>Ga0310694_10003149_pt1 | contig 16321 bp, 14 predicted proteins | sample 174DNAGHGhighgp2_FD_203884 | JGI IMG/M metagenome (GOLD analysis project Ga0310694, IMG submission 203884) | Sheep rumen microbial communities from Palmerston North, Manawatu-Wanganui, New Zealand - 1742 DNA GHGhigh gp2 (v2) (version 2) | ecosystem: Host-associated > Mammals > Digestive system... | reverse complement strand
CGGGTAGGATTGTGGAATTCTGGGATTATGGAATTGTGGAATAGCGGAATTGACATCCCTCATCCCACTTCCCACCTCCCTCTTCCCCGTTCCCTCTTCCCCGTTCCCTCTTCCCCGTTCCCTCTTCCCCGTTCCCCATTCCCCGTTCCCCAGCCTTTGCGGTCAAGCAGCAATAAGGCCGTGTCGCAGTCGGATGAACGGCTAAACTTGCAGGGGGTCCGTCGCTCCGCGACGGAACATGGGATGGTAGGAGAGTTGTTTACGAAGAGCCAAAATTCGTGTATATTCGTGTCGGGCGTAGCCCGGTTCGTGTCGCGGGGCTTGCCGAAAACCGAAGGTTGGAATGGCGCGGCGGAATTAGTCGAGTCTACCCCCAAAAGTGGGATATATCGGCAGCGCAATTTCTGATATTCTATACGGCATGAAAGTTAAACTACTTGCGGCGCTATCATTTCTTGTCGGCCTTTGCGTTTTTGATGCGAATGCCGAGGGCGGGCGTTTTCAGCATCCGGGGATCGGGCTCAACCGCGAGCAGCTCGACCAGCTGAAGGCGAACGTGCAAGGCGGCGTCGAGCCGTGGAAGACCCTCTACGACGCGCTCACGAAGCACGACCACCGCTTTTCGAAGAAGCCGCGTATCTTCGCGCGGCGCGGCGAGGGGATAACGCAGATTGACAGCCCAGACTTCGACAACCGCTGCGCGTGGGATTCCCAGACGGCCTACTACCAGGCCATCATGTACGAAATCACCGGCGAGGCGGAATACCGCGAACGCGCGCCTGACGGCCAGGCTCCGCGCTGCCCCGCGCTTGAGGCGAAGGGCCTGAAGCTCGCCGAGTCGTTCAAGACCATCCCCGGCATGCCGGCGGTGCATGTGTTCAGGTGAGCGCTACGATGCGTAGTTGGTAGGGCGGGCAGACCCCTGCCCGCCGCAGCGGCGAAGGATCTCGCCGCCCTACCACGTTGGCGTCTGTCGTATCTGATTTCAAGCATGCTGTCTCACGCCGTTTCGGCACCTGCTTTCAGCGTGATTTTTTCGATACTCGCCTGCGCGATGATGCGCACTATGCCGTGAAGTTCCGCTATATCTGCAACAATCCTGTTCGAAAAGGCCTTTGCGCCATTGCGCGAGAATGGCCGCATGTCATTGCGTTCTGTCGCGAGACTGGCGAGGAGCTGGAACACAGATAGCGACGACTCACCGACAGGTATTCGGTCGGTGAAATAGGGCGATATCCCTACTCGCAGACCTATTACAATTGTCTGACTATTGACCTATGAACGTTAGGAATGTTATAATGTCACATAGTCGCTTAAGGGAAAGGACACAGCCTATAGACAGTTAAACGGATGGACATGGAAAATCTTATGAAATGTTCAATAGATCAGTTCTTATTGAATTGCTGCGCAACTATTGTTTGTGTAATATGCGCGGTGTCTTCTTTTGCTGAAACGCTTTTCCCGTGTCCTGACTGCGGGCGAGACGTCTCGCGGCGGGCGTTGATGTGCCCTAACTGCGGCTGCAAGGGCGAGGTGATTGCCGAGGAGGCGGCACGGCTTGCGAAGGCCGAGGAACCGCCACCGCCCGACGACGCGATCCTTGCCGACTTCGGCGACCGCACGGCACGCGCGACGCCCGTCATGTTCGGCGAGAAGCCCTACGCCGTGCTGCCGCTCGAAAAGCTCGTCGGACTCAAGACGTTGACATTCTCGTTCGTTTCGACCAACGCGCCGATCAACTATGCGTCGATTGAAGTCGCGGGCACGATGCCGCTTGTCAGATTCGGGATAGGCGAAACGAACCTGGTCTTCAAGGCTGAGGCCGAGGTCGCGCCGAATCAGGAGTGGCAGAAGCTTTCACCGATGCGACTCAAGGGGGACGCCGAGAAGATGTTGAAGGAAAGGACCGCAAAATGAAGAAGACGATTGGAATCGCCGTGGCAATGTCCGCGCTCGCTGTGTGCGCCAATACGCCGCCCGCCATCACCAACGTGCGCGCGAGCCAGCGCGAGGGGACGAAGCTCGTCGACATCTACTACGATGCCGCCGATGCGGACAACGATCTCCTGAAGGTGCGCATCGAAATCTCCGACAACGACGGCGCGAAGTATTCCGTGCCGGCCTTTTCGCTCACGGGCGACATTGGCGAGGGAATCGCTCCTGGCACGGGCAAGCACATCGTCTGGGACGCCGGAACGGACTGGGACGGCGAGTATTCCGACCAGATGCGCGTCAAGGTGTTCGCCATTGACGCGCAGGGTTTCCCCGGCATGGAGTGGGGCAACGAAGTTCCGCCCGGCGGCTTCCTCATGGGCCAGGATGGCGGCGCGGAAGGCAGCGGCCCCTCCCGCCACGTAAACATCCCGTGGAGCTACTGGCTCGGCAAGTACGAAGTCACCGCGCAACAGTATTGCGACTTCCTGAACGCGGCATACACTGCTGGAAAGATCAGGCGCAATGGAACGTCTGCGGTGTATTCCATCACGGGGACGAACTTGCTCAGCCGCATCGATGGTGAGTTTCTGTTGTGTGACATCGGCGACAACTACAGGATTCGTTGGAATGTGAATAACTTTGAGGTTGTGGGCAACTACACCAACTATCCTGCATCTGTGACTTGGTATGGCGCAATGGCGTTCGCGAACTTCTACGGTTACGATTTACCTACAGAGGCCGAGTGGGAAAAAGCTGCGCGTGGGCCAGACTCTGACGACCAAGATGAGCATTTTCTTTACACATGGGGGAATGACAAGTCGGATGCTAAAGCGTATTTCTCTTGGGACTCTTACGCGACAGGTGACAAACCCGTTGGTTACTATGATGGTAATCAAACGCCAATTGGTCCCGACATGGTGAACGGCTACGGGCTTTATGATATGACCGGTAATGCGAGTGAGTGGACGAGGACATTGGGAAGCGATTACCATTCAAATACCAGCTATATATACGGAATTTCAGACTACTCTCAACAGGAAGATTTGCAAAGTACGCAAAATCAGTATTGGGAACATTATTGGGCAAAACGAAATAGTGTAACGTCCAATGGTTATTCCCAATTTGTGCTCAAAACAGGACAGCCGCTTTGTAGTAGAGTCACTGGTTATGGTAATACTTACCCTTATGGCGACAACTACCAGTGTATCGGCTTTCGTGTGTGCCGTCGTCATGGTGTGACAGAGACTACAACAGGCGAGTAAGACATGCTGAAGAAGAGTGACATAAAGCGATTGTTGGCCAAGAGCGAGACGGATGCCGTCGAGTTCAAGTTGGCGAAGGGCGGTGTGGCAGGATGAGACCGACATTCGACAACCGACAGGCGGCAACCGGCGAAAGTGGTGCGACAATCGACATTCGACGGCCGACGCCTGGGTGGCGACATTCGACAACCGACAGGCGGCTGTCGAACGTCGGGCGTCTTCAGGCTGTCGGTCGCCGAAGGTCGAATGTCGCTTTAACTCAAAAAGCAACTGAAAGGCTTCTAACATGACACCCGTTATCGGACATTACGGCGGCTATCGGAAGACTCTTTCCTTTGGGCTGACATGTCTTGTCTATCACGCCACGACCACATTCTGCCGCCGGAACTATAACTACCAGAACGACGCCCTTGGCAAGACCGTGGGGCAGATGGTCGGTGCAGCGCGGTCGGCGCGGCAGAATATCGTCGAGGGTTCATCCCGTGCCGGGACCTCGAAGGAAACAGAATTGAAGCTTCTTGACGTGGCGAAAGCCTCCTTGCAAGAACTTGCCGGCGACTACGAGGCGTTTATCGTCGATGCAGGCGAAACACCTTGGAGCGAGCGCGATCCGAAATATCTCAAGGCGAAATCGCTCGTCTTCGACGAATTCGCGGCAAAAGATGATTTGCGTCACGAATACGGGGCGCACCTTCTTGAAATGCGCAAGCGGTTTGCGTCGGCGTTGGAGAATGAAGATCCGATTGTCGCAGCGAACGCGATTATAGTGACAATCGACCGCGCGTGCGCATTGTTGCACAGGCAGATTGAAAAGATTGGCGAGGATTTCCGCGAGCAGGGGGGCTTTACGGAGCATCTGACAAAAGTGCGCCTTGAGGCGCGCGACGCCGCGATTGCCGCCAGCGATGCGCCGAAGTGTCCGAAATGCGGCGGCCCGATGCGAAAGGTGGTGGCGAAGAAGGGCTCAAACGCCGGCAATCCGTTTTGGAGCTGTCAGGCGTATCCCAATTGCAACGGTACACGCAAATGGGAGTGGAAGTGAAGGCAATGGTGGCGACATTCGACATTCGACGTCCGACGACCGTGGTGCGACATTCGACAACCGACAGTCGGCTGTCGAGTGTCGAGCGTCGTCCGACTGTCGATTGCCGATTGCCGAATGTCGAATGTCGTTGGAGGAAATCATGCTGAAGAAAGGTGACATAAAGCGGTTGATTGCCAAGAGCGAGACGGAGGCCGTCGAGTTCAAGTTGGCGAAGGGCGGTGTGCCGGCTTCGTTCTGGGAGTCGTACAGTGCTTTTGCAAATACCGACGGCGGCGTCATCATTCTCGGCGTCAAGGAGGATGACGGCAAGCATTCTGTTGTCGGCGTCACTAATGCCAACAAGCTTGTGGCGGATGTCTGGAACGCGGCGAACAATCCACAGCGTGTGAGCGCGAACGTCCTTTTCAACCATCAGGTGTACAAGGTCGATGTCGATGGTAAGGCACTTGTCATCGTCGAGGTGCCGCGCGCCGAGCGGACGGAGCGTCCCGTCTATGTCGGGAGCGATGTTTTTCGCGGAACGTATCGGCGCAATGGCGAGGGCGACTACCATTGTTCGCAGGAGGCGGTCGAGGCCATGATCCGCGACAAGTGTCCCGAAACGGCCGACACGTGTCTGATGGAGGACATGACGATCTCCGACCTGAACCTGGAGTCGATTGCGCGCTATCGTCTGATGTTTGGGCAGTCGAAGCCGGAACATGCATGGACGCGGATTCCCGACGACGAGTTTATGGTGAAGATCGGCGCGGCGCGGAAGGATGCCAAGGGCGTGGTGCGTCCGATGCTCGCCGGCCTCATCTGCTTCGGTGATTTCGTAACGATATCGAACGTGCTCCCGAATTACTTTCTCGACTACCGCGAAGGCGTTGCGGACGGATCGCGCTGGACGGATCGCGTGGCCGCGCATGACGCGACGTGGAGCGGCAACATCATCGACTTCTATTTCAGGATATACGACAAGGTCACGTCGTCGGTGAAGGTTCCGTTTCGGCTTGACGAACGTGGCTTGCGCATCAACGAGACGAAGGTCCACAAGGCGTTGCGCGAATTGCTGGCCAACGCGCTCATCCATGCCGACTACCACGGGCGGCAGGGAATCGTTATCGAAAAGCGATTCCGCAGGCTCATGTTCCGCAACCCGGGCTGTCTGCGCATGTCAAAGGAGGCGGCGATTGGCGGTGGCAGAAGCGACGCGCGCAATTCCCGTATTTTCAACATCTTCGCGCTGATAAACATCGGCGAACGCTCGGGCACTGGGCTTTCAGACATCTACTCAATCTGGAAGGAATACGGCTACGAAGAGCCTACTATAACGGAAACCTATCAGCCAGACCAGACGACGGTGACGGTTCAGGTTGAACTTGAGGAAGATGCAACAACTACCCAAGAAAGCGCGGATACTACCCAAGAAAGTGTGGGTACTACCCAAGAAAATGCTGGTGCTCCCCAAGAAAGTGCAGTAAAAATGGCAAACGTTGCAGTAAAAGATGCAGTAACTACCCAAGAAGATGCAGTAAAAGATGCAGTAACCATCCAAGAAGTGGCACCAAAAACTGGAGAAGTGGCACTAAAAGTGGCACCAAAAACTGGAGAAGTGGCACTAAAAGTGGCACCAAAAACTGGTGACGTTGCACCAAATGTGGCACCAAAAGACGGCGAGGCGACACCCCAAAAAGTTGAACAAGAGGTTTGTCAAGCTGTGAACGCTGCTTTCCCCACGTTACGAGATGGAATCGCCGAAAAATGTGCAAAGATGTATGTTCACATGAGAGATTCTGGAGGCTCAAATAGTAGTTTGGCGAGGGAATTAGACATTCCATTGCGGTCAATTATCCGATATCAAGAGATATTAAAACAAGCCCATGTGCTTGAGCATGTGGGACCGGCAAATGGAGGCGTCTGGAAGTTCTTGATATGAGAGGCGTTGTTGCCAGTTTGATTGCCTTGATGGTCGGTGTTATCTTTGCCGATGATGCGGTGTCGCCAGCGTTTACTTTTGACGCGCGATACAAATCAAGCGGCATCACGCCTGATGCATGGGTGAGCTATGAGGCGGAGGGGCTCTCGTCACGGTTCGGTGCGGCGACGGTGACTCGTGCGGCAGATGCCAATGGTAACGGTATCCCGGACGAATGGGAGTCACGTTATGGTCTTGTTGGCGATAAGACCGATGCTGCGGCTGACCCGGACGGCGACGGGTTGACGAACCTTGAAGAATACAATGCCGGTACGAACCCGATTGTTGCGGAGGATTATCTTGCGTCAGTTGCAACAAGCGGCCGGCATGTTGTCGATACATGGATTGAATCGACAGCCGTTGGCGGATGGAACTTGGTGGAAGTGTGGGGGTTGTCGGGGCTTTTCATGGCTGACACTGCAGGACGCGCTCCTGATGCCGACAAGGATGGTCTGCCGGACTGGTGGGAGACTTTATATGGCCTGAATCCAAATGTCGCCGATTCGCATGTCGATTCAGATGGCGACGGAAGGACAAATCTCGACGAATACAACGCGGGTACGAATCCGATTATCTTCAACGACTGGAGGCGATCAATCGCTGAACAGGATAAGTCATTCATCTGCGATACGCACGTCGAATACATTGGCGGCAACCCGACCTTTGATTCTACTTTTGCCGTGATAAAGGTTTCCAATGGATTCGTCTGCGACACGGGCGGACTCTACTACGACTGGGATGGCGACGGCATCCCCAACTGGTGGGAGGCGCGCTTCTCGCGGAACGGATCGAAGACGGGCCTTGACGCATCCACTGACGATGATAGTGACGGCATGTCCAACTACGGTGAGTTTGTAGCCTACACCAATCCTACCAACAACAGCTCGAAGTTCGCCATTTCGATTGTGCCGATCCCAGAAGCATCGGAGAACATTGAGCCGCAATCTGCGGTTCGACTCCTCGCTGTTGGACCTCGGTTGTCGAATGGCGCGTGTACGGCAAATTTTGCGCTCAGGTGGCAAACGGCCAAAGGACGGATTTATTCCGTTTATGCGACATCCAATCTCTCTAAAGTGTGGCCGGAAACACCGATATCGGAGATTGTCGGAACTGGCGACATGCTTGAATATGTGCCAGAGCAGGCCGCTGCCGTTCAGTTCTTCAAGGTGTCTGTACGACTCGTCGAAGATAAAAACTGATGCGAAAGTATCTTGCGGAGCCGTTCAATTGAATCTCAAAATAGGCAATAAAACAGATAATGAAAGAGATTGACAGAGAAGAGGTACTTGCACTACTGAAACCGGAGCGGCGCGTGGATTTGCGCGAGATGGCGCACGAGATGACGGAACGGTGCGTTGAAAAGCGCTTCGACTTTTGCTCGATTATCAACGCACGCTCGGGGCGTTGCAGCGAGAACTGCAAATGGTGCGCACAATCCGCGCATTGGAAGACCGGATGCGAAACATACGGCTGGGTGGGGACAGAGGCGTGCGTGAAGGCGGCGCAGGAAGCGGCGGCGAATGGCGCGGACCGCATCGGCATCGTCACTTCCGGGCGTTGCCTTTCGCCCGAGGATGTGGACAGTGTTTGCGCGGCTCTGCGCGAGATGCGCAAGGTTGTACCGGAAATCGGACTTTGCGCATCGCTGGGGCTGCTCTCCGAAAACGACCTCATAAAGCTCAAGGATGCGGGGTTGCAGCGCGTCCACTGCAACATCGAAGCGGCGCCTTCGCTTTTCCCTTCGCTTTGCACCACGCACACGACAGCGGATAAACTTGCCACGATCCATGCGGCCAAGCGGCTGGGCTTCCAAATCTGCTGTGGCGGTATTATCGGCATGGGCGAGACTGACGAGCAGTTGGTTGAATTCGCCTTTGCGCTCAAGGAGATTGCCCCAGATTCGATCCCTGTCAATGTGTTGCATCCGATTGAGGGAACGCCACTCTATGAACGCGGCGTACTTGACCCAGAGCGCGTAGTAGATTCGGTGGCGGTACTGAGGCTTGTGAATCCATCAACCCCGCTCCGCTTTGCGGGCGGGCGCCGTGACATGAGCGACGAGACTGCGGCGAAGTGCATCTACGTGGGGATGTCGGCCGGCATCGCAGGGCCGCTCCTCACGACCCCAGGTGCGGACTTTGACGATGACCGTTCCCTTGCCGTCCGTGCAGGTTTTTCCGTTGGCCCGCGACGGAACTGACAATCATGGGAATGCAGATGTTAAATCCGAGAAAAGGAACATGATATGGAACAAGCAAATCACTCCAACTGTGGCGTCGATAGTGACGGGAAAGTCAAATGCCTGTGGCGGCAATTTGATTTTGCCGTAGTGGGGTTCATTGTGGTTTTGGCCGTTATTCTAGGGGTCTTGAACAACCTGCGTGTCGCCGACGAGCGCAAGGTCAAGTGGTTCGGAGCTCCTGCCGACCTGAGCGGCCAGGAAACGACGGATGAGGTGACGCCATGAAGAAAACCAGAGTATTTCAGTTTGTCGAGTTTGTCTGTCGTCTTGGACTCGGTGTGTTATTCATATACTCTGCGTTGGCCAAGATTTCAGATCCTGATGACTTTGCCCGAGCCGTCATGAGATATGGCATCTTGCCTGATTTTATGATCGGAATCTTCTCTCTGACGATGCCGATGCTGGAGTTGCTTGCGGGGTTGTCGATGTTGTTCACGAAATGGTTGCGCGAATCGGCATTGCTTGTTTCGGGGATGCTTGTGCTGTTCATTGTTGCACTCATCCAGGCGCTTGCCCGTGGATTGGAGATTTCATGTGGCTGTTTCGGAGTACCGAGTGTAGGCGGACGTGAAGAAATCGTAATCGCCCTCGTTCGCGACGTTGTGTTGGCCGTGCCGGCCGTGTGGCTTATGTTCCGCGCTAACGGCAGGATCTGGCCTTTGAAGTTGATGCCGAAGAGCTGGTATGCGGTCAGCTTGTGTGGATTCGGGATTTTGCTTGCCGCTTGGCTTGCAAGGGATACGTGGGTCTCAGGTGGCTTCGCACCAAGCCTTTCGTCTGAAACGAATGTGGTGCAGAAAGTGGAGGCTATCACGCATCCGCCTGAACACGGTAACACGGCGGATACTGTGCCGCGCAGGCGTTCGCAAGTGCTTGACTTTTCCACTGGGCCAATACGTCCAGGAGAGTGGAACATTGATTTCGAAGGTGTTCTGGATAAAGCGAAACGCGAGCAACGCCCGATGGTCCTGCTGCGTGTGAACAAAGGATGTGAGCATTGCATGCGCCTTGAAGAAAGCATCTCAGGGAATATTTTTCGCCTTTGGCGGGAAGACCGGGCGCCATTGATGGCGTTGGTCTTGGGGGGCACGCGGTTTTCGCCTCGTAAAACAGCGAAGGCTTGTGACGATTTTGTAAATGGAATCAAGAAACGTCTCAAGTTTCCGTACGTCTGCGTTTACCTGCCGCAGAACGGTGGTGCTAACAGCGTTGTGTTCAATGGCCGCCGGGGGGAGATGGGTGGACGTAGGGACAAGCTTTTGGTTGTAGAGTTGATGTCTGCGTTGGACCGTGCGCTGGGGGTACAGATGACGGATGGCCACAAGACGCTTGAATCGATTTTAGCCCTTGCGGCGACTGCGCGAATTTCCTCTCATGCCGATGGGGGAGGAACGGTAACAATGACTCCTGAAGATGGGCGACTTGCGGAGGGTATGGGGGTAGAGTTGGTCGCTAATCCAAATGAAGGTTTTGTCTTTGCGAGTTGGCGGCGACCAGATGGTTCGCTGGTCGGTCTGGAGCCGCGTTTGGTTGTGTATGGGGATATGCAAGCCGGATGTTACACGGCTTGTTTCAGGAGTCGCTCCCAATGTAAACCCCCGCTGCTCATTTCGCCAGATGAAGTGTCTATTAACGTGAAAACCAGAGAGCATTTCAGCTATGAGATCCTCGTAGATGAATCATGTCTACCGGTAAAGTTCAAGATGAAGACTCCCGTTAAGGGTGTCAAGGTCGATCCCATAACTGGCGTTGTAACGGGAATGTTCATGCAGGCAATGAAGAATACGTTTGAAATTTCCGTCATAGGAAGCGACCCAGACAGAACGGAGAAGACTGTGCGGTTGAAGATTGAATCATCTCATAAGAAATTAACGCCCAGGAGGCGGAGACGGTGACGTCATTGCTGGATAGGGCGGCCGCCGCGCCATGTGCGCTGACGCATGGCGAACTGGTTGAGCTTTTGTCCTGGCCAGATGCGGAGGAGCTTTTTTCCGCAGCGTATGACGTCAAGTGCCGCGAAATAGGGCGAGTTGTTTCCTTTAGGGGACTGGTCGAATTCGGGAACGTCTGCGAGAAGAACTGCTTCTACTGCGGAATCAGGAAGGGTAACGAGAAGGTTCACCGTTACCGCATGGAAGCAGATGAGATTGTGCGTGAGGCTGAATTGGCGTTTAAGGCTGGGTATGGCAGCCTTGTGTTGCAGTCTGGCGAATTGACGGGTGAGGCGAACGCTGCATTCGTTGAGGATGTGCTCAGGCGCATTCACGCCTTTGGCGGCGACGAGTTTGGCGTTACCATCAGCCTCGGCGAGCAGCCGGAGGAGATTTATCGCCGTTGGCGCGAGGCAGGGGCGCATCGTTACCTTCTGCGCATTGAAACATCCAATCCCGCGCTTTATGCGAAACTGCACCCAGCCGATCATTCGTGGGAGAATAGACGTAACTGCCTTCTAGCACTTCGTCACTGCGGCTACCAAGTGGGAAGCGGAGTGATGGCGGGGTTGCCTGGTCAGACGTTGGATGATCTCGCTTCGGACATTGAGTTCTTCGCCTCCGAGGACCTCGACATGATCGGTATGGGTCCGTACATCCCCCATGCTGATACCCCTCTCGGAAAGGGCGTGCCATGGACGCCTGAATTGCGCAAGAAACATCTGGAGCTTGGCCTCCGCATGATCGCCGCCACGCGCCTCTACTTGCACGACGTGAACATCGCCGCCGCGACGGCTCTCCAGGCGCTAGATTCTGAGGGACGTGAAAAGGGACTTCTCGCTGGCGCGAACGTAGTCATGCCCAACGTAACTGAGACGCGCTACCGCGCCGACTACCAACTATACGCTGGCAAGCCGTGCCTTGATGAAAATGCAACGCTTTGCAGAGGTTGCCTTGAGCGGCGCATTACCGCAATTGGCGAAACGATATTGTGGAACAAACGCGGCGATTCCCTGCACTGGAGGAAACGATGAAATACGAAGTATTACTGAAAAGCGGCAAATCAATGAGGGCGATTCTTGCACTGCTGTGTTCCGTATGCGGATTCATTGGACTTTCCGGTGAAGCCATGTCGGGACGTTTCGCCTCGTATGGCGGGATATACCCGCACCTTGCGATGTTCAACGACGAGGGCGAATGCGGAACGGGCGCGGTTGTGCCGTGGGCGGGCGATCTCTGGGTGGTGACGTACGCCCCGCATGCGCCGACGGGGTCTTCGGACAAGCTCTACCGCATACGCCCCGATCTGACGCGCGAGACATTTCCGGGATCCGTTGGCGGAACTCCCGCGAATCGCATGATCCACCGCGAAACGAACCAACTGCTGATTGGCCCATACGTGATCGACGCCAAGGGGAACGTGCGCGTGGTGTCGCCCGCGAAGATGCCCGGACGCCTCACCGGTGCGGCGCGGCACCTGACGGATCCCGCGAACAAGGTCTATGTGGCGACGATGGAGACGGGGCTCTACGAGCTGGACATGCGCACGCTCGCCGTCAACACGCTCATCCGCGAGAACGGCATGAACGACAAGATGATTGCCGCCTACCTGAAGAAGGCAGTTTTGCCGTGGCCGGACGGTTGGGCGTCTGCGCCGCGTACGCGCGTCCCCGGCTACCACTCGAAGGGGCTTGCGAGCGGTTTCGGGCGCGTGTTCATCTCCAACAACGGCGAGAACAGCGCGGCGGCGCGCCGCAACCCGTTCGTGCCGTCGGGCGTCCTCGCCTGGTGGAACGAGCCGGGAAAGGACTGGACGACGATTCGACGCAGCCAGTTCACGGAAGTGACGACGCCGGACGGCATCTACGGCAACGAACATCCCGAGACGAATCCCGTCTGGGCGATGGGCTGGGACGCGAAGAGCGTGATTCTCGGCGTTACGACAAACGGATCCGACTGGGCGTACTACCGCCTCCCGAAGGCGTCGCACTGCTACGACGGCGCGCACGGCTGGAACACGGAATGGCCGCGCATCCGCGATGTCGGGTTCGGCGACGGCACGTTGCTCGCCACGATGCACGGCACGTTCTGGCGTTTCCCGAAGGGCTTCTCGCCGGCGACCCCGAACGGCATACGGCCGATTTCTACCTACCTGAAAGTAATAGGGGATTTCTGTCGGTGGGGCGATCGGATTGTGTTCGGATGCGACGACCAGGCAAAGAGCGAATTTCTCGGCAAGCGCGGACTCAAGAAAGGTTCGCCGCGCGTGGAACGATCACAGTCCAACCTGTGGTTCGTCAAACCAGAAGGACTTGCGTCGTTCGGCCCGCCGTCTGGAGAAGGGTACGTGTGGCTGAACGAGGACGTCAAGGCCGGGGACATCTCGGAAGCGTTTCTCTACACGGGATATGAATCCATGCGTTTCTCGTTCACGTGTTCGGATGGTACGCCAGTGCGCCATGAGCTATTGCGTGATGGCGACTGGGTGCGCGTGAAGTGTCTGGAGGATGCACTCCGCGCCACGGCTCGGTTCCGTTATGGCCCCGCGCCGTGCAAGACGCCGGAACTCGATGCGGAGAAGCCGTACGTTGCAGTCAAGGACGACAAAGGCAAAGTATGGCGTTTCCCCAACGTGAATGGTGACGAAAACGTGGTCTGCCGTGAGATTGCGACCGAGCGTGATTTGCTCTACGTTGGTGGCGTGTGGTATGAGATTCCGGCGGACAATGCAGGCGGATTTGCCGCGTTGCGCCCAGTTGCGCTTGCAGACGCGCCAGTGAAGTCGCTGCGTGGCGAGAGGGGGCTCATGTACCTCAACGATAAGCCGATGCCGATTGATGGTCTTTGGTCGAACGGCACAGCCCCTGCGGCTTACTGGCTGTGGGAGAAGTTTGGCTATCGGTAGGAGATGCCAGGTTTCGTGATAAATCGACACTACTGGATTACGACCACAGAAACGCCGCCGTGGACGTTTGCCGGAGCCTTGCCCTTTACGGGCGGCAATGCGCGGTGAAGCGCGTTCGTGCCTGTTTCGGAATCCGCCCAGCCCTCGATCTTCGACAACGCCTGCGCAAGGCGTTCGGCACGTTCGTGCTGCTGGCGGTTCTCCATCACGGCGATGCCGCCGAGGAAACCGCCGGTTGCGGCGAGAAGCACAAGGAGCAGCACCGAGACGAAAGCGAGCACGGGGCGGTGCCTCTTATGGAAAAGATTCGCCTCCGCCTCCGCATGCGCACGGGCCGCCGCGAGGCGTTCGCGCTCCACGGCAAGCGCCTCGCGCTCAAGGCGCAGGCGTTCCTCGGTGAGGTTCTGGTCTTCTTCACTCATCAAACAGAGGCGTTGAGAAATAGCGTTCGGCGGTGTCCGGCAGAACCGTGACTACGGTCTTCCCGGGACCAAGTTTCCGTGCGAGCTGCAGCGCGGCGAATACGTTGGTACCGGCGGATATGCCCACCATCAGGCCCTCCTTGCACGCGAGGTCGCGCGAGGTGTTGAGCGCGTCGTCGTCCGACACGATGCAGATGTGCGAGTATATCTTCGTGTTGAGATTGTCGGGGATCAGTCCGTCGCCGATGCCCATCTGGAGGTGCGTTCCGATGGTGCCGCCGGCGAGGATCGCCGCGTTCTCTGGCTCGACGGCCCATATCTCGATTTCGGGGTTCTGCGCCTTCAGCACCTCGCCGATGCCACTGAGAGTGCCGCCGGTGCCGATGCCGCTGCAGAAGCCGTGGATCGGCCGCGCTGCCTGTTCCATGATTTCAAGCGCGGTGTGGTGGCGGTGTACGCGAGGGTTGGCGGGATTCGAGAACTGCTGCGGCACATAGACGCGGGGATCGGACTTACGCATCTCCTCCGCCTTGCGCACGCACTCGGCGATTGCGTCGCCGATGTTGCCGGCGTCATGCACGAGCACCACCTCCGCGCCGTAGTGGCGCATCAGCTTGCGGCGCTCCTCGCTCACGCTGTCCGGCATCACGATCACGGTGCGGTAGCCGCGCACCGCGCCTACGAGCGCGAGGCCGATACCCTGGTTGCCGCTCGTCGGCTCCACGATCACGGAGTCGGGCTTGAGCTTTCCGTCGCGTTCCGCCTCGAGGATCATGTTGTATGCGGTGCGGGTCTTGATCGACCCGCCCACGTTCAACGCCTCGAACTTGACCAGCACCTCAGCCGACCCCGGCGCAACCATGCGGTGGAGTCGCACCAGGGGAGTGTGACCGATGGCGTCAAGTACGGTATCGCAGATCATTGCTCCGCCGGTCCTTCCGCTTCCTCGTCCGGCTCCGACTCAGCAACGGAGATCGATACGAGCTTTGCTCCGTCCGTCAGGCGCACGAGCCTCACGCCCATGCCGCTGCGGCCGACTACGGTGATGTCAACGACGCGCTGGCGAACCATGAGCCCGTCGGACGTGATGGATACGATGGACTCGTCGTCGCGCACGGAATGCGCGGCCACGACGTGTCCGTTGCGGTCCGCGCCCTTGATGGCCGTCACGCCCATTCCGCCGCGGTGCTTTGTCTCGTACGCGCTGAACTCGGTGCGCTTGCCGTAGCCGTTCTCGGTTGCGACGAGGAGCGTCTTCGCGGGGTCAACCACGTCGAGCGAACATACGCAGTCGCCCTCGCGCAGGTTGATTCCGCGCACACCCCCGGCCGCACGGCCCATACGGCGCACTTCGGACGAGTTGAAGCGGGTGCCGATGCCGTTGCGGGTGATCATCACCACGTCCTCGCCCGGCTTCACCAGGCGCACGCCCACGAGCGTATCTCCCTCTTCGATGTTGATGGCGCGGATTCCATTGCGGTTCACGTTCTTGAAGTCGCCGAGGAGCGTCTTCTTCACAGTGCCGTCCTTCGTCGCGAACATCACGTCAACGTCGCCCTCGAAGCTGCGGATCGGGAGGAGCTGGAGCACCTGCTCGCCCTCCTGCAGGTTGAGGAAGTTGACGAGCGGTTTGCCGAAACTCGTGCGCGGCGCCTCAGGGATTTCGTAGGCGTCCTTGAGGAACAGGCGGCCCTTGTTCGTGAAGAACATTAGCGAGTCGTGCGTCTCGGCCACGAACACGAGGCGGAGGAAATCCTCCTCTTTGATCTGCGCACCCTTGATGCCGCGTCCGCCGCGGTTCTGCTCCTTGTACTCCGTGAGCGCCACGCGCTTGACGTAGCCGCGGTTGGAGAGCGTGATCACGCACGGTTCGTCTGCGATGAGGTCCTTGATGGACACCTCGTTCTCGTCGGCGGTGATCTGCGTACGGCGCGCGCCTTCCTTGCCGGAGCCGAACTTCTCCTTCAACATCGCAAGGTCGTCCTTGATGATCTGGTAAACGCGCCCGGCGTCCGCGAGGATCGCGTTGAGGTCGGCGATCTTGGCGACGAGCTCGGCGAGTTCGCCCTCGAGCTTCTCGCGCTCCAGTCCCGTGAGCTGGTAGAGGCGCATGTCGAGGATGGCGTTCACCTGCGGCTCGGAGAATCCGTACGCGGCGACGAGCTGCGTCTTGGCCTCGTCCCTGTTCTTCGACGCGCGGATGATGCGCACAACGTCGTCGAGGTGGGCGATGGCGAGGAGGAGACCGTCAAGAATGTGCTTGCGGGCTTCGGCCTTCCTGAGGTCGAACCGCGTGCGGCGGGTGATCACCTCGAAGCGGTGGTTCACGTAGCAGCGGAAGAAATCCTTGAGGTTGAGGATCTTCGGGCGGCCCTGGTCGATTGCGAGCATGATCGCGCCGAAAGTGGTCTGAAGCTCGGTGTGCTTGTAGAGGTGGTTGAGCACGATCTGTCCGACGGCGTCGCGCTTGAGCTCGACTACGATGCGGATATCCTCGGACGACTCGTCGCGGATATCGGAGATTCCATCGATCACCTTCTCCTTCACGAGCTCGGCCATGTGCTTGATCATTTCGGCCTTGTTCACCGCGTATGGGATCTCGGTGATGATTATGCGCTC
>Ga0310694_10003148_pt1 | contig 16326 bp, 10 predicted proteins | sample 174DNAGHGhighgp2_FD_203884 | JGI IMG/M metagenome (GOLD analysis project Ga0310694, IMG submission 203884) | Sheep rumen microbial communities from Palmerston North, Manawatu-Wanganui, New Zealand - 1742 DNA GHGhigh gp2 (v2) (version 2) | ecosystem: Host-associated > Mammals > Digestive system... | reverse complement strand
TTATGTGGAAGTGTGACTGTTAGTGCACAGGAGAAGCTGGACGTCGAAGGATTGCCAGTGACTTTTGACAATTGGAGTGCAAACTTCTTGATTCCCAAGACGGACGTACAGGCTGGTGACAAGTTTATCTTTGTTGGCGAAGCCATTGAAGTCGCAGGTTGGGAATGGGGAGCTCAAGTACTACCTAAGAGCAATGGTGATGGTTGGCCTGATTTGGGCTCTGCTTTGGTCTTGGACGCAGAGGGTAAAGCCACTTTCGAGGTGACAGCCGAGTATGCTGAAGTAATTAATGCTAATGGTGGTCTGCGTGTGCAAGGCATGGGCTGTAAAGTGAACGAAGTTTACTTTGAGAGCGCTATTGCTTATGAGACCACAGGAACATCTTTGGCTTTTGACGAGTGGGGCCAGATTCCTGCCAGCGCATTCTTAGGCTATACAGAGAATGCTAAGGTTGTGTTTACTGCAACTGTTACTGGTGCTGAAGGTTATGTCGGTTGGGGAAATGGAAGTATTCAAAGTCTGGATGGAAAGGTTACGGTTGCCAATTTAACCGTAAAAGGCGAAGGCGATAACAAGTATTCGTTTACTTTGAAGGATCTTAAAGAAGCTTTGCTGTCTGGTCCTAATCAATATGGCAATTTCGGTGTTGTATTCAACCAGTGGGCTGTTGGCGATGGAGCTTGTACATGTGTTCGTAAGAGTGTTGAAATCTTCGAGGTTGCCGGTGCTGTTGGTGAGGAAATCACAGCCACAGTAAACGACGGTGAATCTATTGGCGATGCCATTGGTGCCGCTGCTCCGTTGGGAACCAAGATTGGTAAGCTGACCATTAATCTGCAAGAAGGTGCAACTGTTAGATTGAATAGCACACTGAAGATTTCTGACGACCTGACGATAAATGGTAACGGTGGTACTATTGATGCTTGGAACGTAGGTGCTACTCCGATGATCCTGATGACTGGCGGTAAGACCGCTGCTGCAGCTGCTGCACCGCGTCGTGCTCCTGCTGAGTTGAAGGACTATATCTACATCGACAATGTTGTTCTGAAGAATCTGACTATTTGGAATGTGAAGGGTTCGCTGTTGTATGACGGCAACAAGAAGATGTGTGTCGAGAATCTGACTATTGACAACTGTAAGATTAATTTCGACACCGAGGCTGTTGAAAACGAGGCTATCGTTTCATTCAAGGCTGGTGGTGCTAAGGACGTGACTATCAAGAACTGTACTTTCAGAGGCAATAACGCTGTAGCTAAGTACTTCTTGCGTTACAACAACAGTGCCCGTCTGGACCGTTATGGTTATGACACTTCTTCAGACTATATGAACTTTAAGTATTTGAACAATACTTTCGTTAACCTGTTGAAGAGTGATGGCCAGTGGTCAAATGGTAATGGTGTACAGGGATATGCCCGTGCAGCATACGATGTAGAGAATAATATTTGGTACAACTGTGGTAAAGACATTATCCGTCGTCTTGCTTTTGGACGCTTCAACGGTAATAACCCGATGACGTTTGCTAAGAACACCTATTTCAATGGTGGTGAGAGCACTGCAACCAGCGAGGCCAGCTACGACAAGAGTGGCTCTATCCTGACGACTGATCCCGCATTTGCTGATGCCGATAAGGATAACTTTACCATTGGTGCTTCTACCCAGCAGGCTAAGTACCAGACTGGTGACCCACGCTGGTTGACTGCATTTGCTGCAACCGACGAGGTGGATGTATTTGTAGCTGATGGTGCTGAAATCTCTGCTCTTGTTCTTGCAGAAGCTCCTACTGCCAAGGCTGTGAACATCTATCTGACTCCTGGTTCAAGCTATACTTTGAACAGTCCTATCGAGACCTTCGTGAAGTTTATCGGTGTAGAGTCTGGTGAGCAGGCTGTTATTGATGCTTCTGCTCTGACCAATGCGATGATCATGCTGCCGAAGCAGGCTGGTGTTGATGCTGACGAAAAGGGCTTCTTCGCACTGGGCGACGTAACTATTCAGGGTGTACGCATCACTGGTGTACCCAAGCAGGTATTCTGGGCAAACGAGACCAAGTATCTCATCCCGACCTTTACGGTTGACAATAGCGTGATTGCACTGGCTGCCAGCAGTGCCAACGTATTTGACACCTCTCGTGGTGGCGTGATTGGCAATTTCGTTATCAAGAATTCTACCATTGCTTGTCCCGATGGTAAGAACACCGGTTCGCTGTTCTCTTCACAGAGTGGTCAGAGGGCTACTGAGGCTGGTCTGGAGAAGCAGGTATTCTCATTCCAGAATTCTACATTCTATAATATTGCCAACGGTAAGAACCTCATCACTCACCGTCAGTCAGGTCAGACTTGGCTGAACTACGAACTGAAGAACTGTATCGCAGTCAATAGCGGTAAGAGCGGCCAGTTCGTGGTTGGTATGAATGGTGGCCAGACAAGTGCTAATCCTGTTTGGGCTGTTTCTGGCAATAGCTTCAACTTCGAGGGCGAGGAAGGCTTGGCTGATACTTCTGCTGCTGAGGTAACGAAGGCTGGTCAGAAGGAAGTCGAGAAAGAAGATGGCACGAAGGAGAAGGTTGACATCGTAACCGATAATGTCGAGGGCGTTGTGAAGTTCGTTAACCCCGTTGAGGCTGATTTCACACTGGCATACTGCCCGCAGCTGCTCGCCAAGATTGGTGACCCACGTTGGGTTGACAGTGATCTGGCTGCTGTTGCTGACGAATTGGCTAAGGAGGTTGAGGCTGCTATCGCTCTGCTGGGCGACACCGATCCTGCTAGCAGCACTGAGGCTACCAATCTCAATAAGGCTATTGCCAGCGCTCAGACGATGCTCGAGTCTGCTACGACGAATGTCCAGTTCTACAAAGAGGAGCTGGCTAAGCTGAAGGAAGCTGAGGAGGCTTACAAGGCTACTCTCGTTGTTGAAGAAATCAACGTTGCCAAGGCTCTGGAGATCATTGCTGGTCTGGCAGATGGTGCCAAGACTGATGTTGAATATAAGGTGAAGGGTATTGTAGTAGGTGCTCCCGACTTCCAGCGTAAGGACGACGGCTCGCTCTATGGAAATGTGAACCTTGACATTGCTGACGAGAAGGGTGGTGAGACGAAGTTGACCGTCTTCCGTGCTAAGAGCTACGAGAACGAGGTATTTACCGAGGAGACCATCTCACTCATCAAGGAGAACGACGAGGTCGTATTCCAGGGCAAGCTCCAGAAGTATGTGAAGAATGAGACTGTAACTCCTGAGTTGGTTAGCGGCTGGCTGATCAGCGTTACCGGCGGTACCGACGGTATCAGCACTGTTCAGACCATTCAGGTTGACAGCGAGGCTGTTTACAACCTCTCTGGTCAGAAGGTTGATGCAAGCTACAAGGGTGTAGTCATCAAGGGTGGTAAGAAGTTCTTCCAGAAGTAAGTAAGGTAAGTTGTTATGGCATAACAACAAACATAACGAAAAAAAGTGGCAACTCTTTGGAGGGTTGCCACTTTTTTTGTACCTTTCACCCCTGGTGAAGGTACTTCCACTCGAAAAAGTCCAAATATATTTTGGCTTTTTCCTCGTTTATTCGTACCTTTGTCCCCATGATAGAGATAAAAAAGGTAGAAGACCTAAAAGGACTGAAGAAGTTCTTGCAGTTTCGTTATGATCTGTACCGCGACTGTCAGTGGGCGGTGCCGTTTTTATATTCTGACGAGATGAACACGCTGCGCAGCGACCGCAATGCAGCCTTTGAATGCTGTGAGTCGGACTATTTTCTGGCTTATAAGGACGGGCGCCCCGTGGGTCGAGTGGCAGCAATTATCAATCGCCGTGCCAACGAACGCTGGCAACATCAGCAGGTGCGCTTCGGCTGGTTCGACTTCGTAGACGACCAGGAAGTGTCGCGAGCCCTGCTGGAAACTGTAGAGCAGTGGGGCCGTGAACGCGGAATGACGGAGATGATTGGTCCGATGGGTTTTACCGATATGGATCGCGAGGGTATGCTCTTCGAAGGTTTTGAGGAAGATACCACGATGTATGTCAACTACAACTATCCCTATTATCCGCAGCACATGGAGCAGCTGGGGGGCTTCGAAAAGGACAACGACTATATGGAATGCAAGGTGAAGGTGCCCGAGCGGGTGCCCGACAAGTTCCATAAGATTGCCGCCATGATTGGCAAGCGTTATAACCTGCAGGTCAGGAAGTTTACCCGCAAGGAGCTGTTAGAAGACGGAAAAGGTCACGAAATCTTCAATATCATCAACGCCACGTATAAGGACCTGTACGGCTATTCGGAACTGTCGGACCACCAGATTAACCAGCTGGTAGACCAATATATCAAGATTGCCGACCTGAATCTGGTTACTGCCGTTGAGGACTGGAATACGCCCGAGCATAAGATGGTGGGCTTCGGCATTACCTTCCCCTCGTTCACCTCAGCGCTGCGCAAAACCCGCGACGGCAAGTTGTTGCCCTTTGGCTGGTGGCCTTTGCTGCGCACCCTGAAGTGGCACAAGACCAGTGTCGTTGACCTGCTGCTGATAGGTGTCCTGCCCGAATACCGTGCCAAAGGAGCCAACTCGATTATCTTCGACGACCTGATTCAGTGGTTCCAGCGCTACAACTTTGAATACGCAGAGACGGGTCCGCAGATGGAAAGCAACGAGGGTGTGCTGTCGCAGTGGCAGTATCTGGAAGCCCGCGTCCACCGCAAGCATCGGTGCTATAAGAAGAAACTATAAATCAAATAGGGGCGTCTTCCTCTATCAGCTGCAGCAACCGTTCGACGGCTTCCTCTTCGGGGATGTTCTTCTCAACGCAGACTTTCTGCTTGTAGAGGGATATCTTTCCGCGTCCGGCTCCGACGTAGCCATAGTCGGCATCAGCCATTTCGCCAGGACCGTTTACAATACAGCCCATGATGCCAATCTTCAGGCCTACCAAGTGGCTCGTGGCAGCCTTGATGCGGGCGATGGTCTCCTGCAGGTTGTAAAGCGTGCGGCCACACCCCGGACAGCTGATATATTCCGTCTTGGTGAACTTGATGCGGGCTGCCTGTAGAATGGCATCGGAAAGGAGGGTGAGTTGTTCACGGGTGAACCGCGAACCACAGTGAATCTCCAGTTTCGTGGCCTTGCGGTCGATAAGCAGGGCTCCCACTGCCATTGCGGCTTTGAGTTGGAGGGTCTCCCAATCATCTTCGCAGCTGAACTGCGAAGCACCGGACGCACTTTGGGCGGTTGGTTGCGACTCAGTCGCAACAGACGGGATGGTGAGGGTGATGGTATCGTCCTTGATGCTGGCTTCGGCTTCGGCACGAAGGCGGGTGCACTCGGGGATGAGGTCCACCAGTTTGCGGGCTACGGGAATCTCGCACTCGGGCTCTTCGGACAGCGACACGCGGATGGTGTCGCCAATGCCTTCGGTAAGCAGGGCGCCAATGCCCACTGCCGACTTGATGCGTCCGTCTTCACCCTCGCCAGCCTCTGTGACACCCAGATGCAGCGGGTAGTGCATGTCCTCAGCGTCCATCGCCTTGACAAGCAGACGGACGGTAGTCACCATGACGACGGTATTCGAAGCCTTGATGCTGATGACCACATCGTTGAACTGCTCACGACGGAAAATGCGCAGGAACTCCATGCAACTCTCGACAATACCCTCGGGGGTGTCTCCGTAACGGCTCATGATGCGGTCCGAGAGCGACCCGTGATTCACACCGATGCGGACAGCGGTATGGTGTTCCTTGCAGATATTGATAAAAGGCACGAGCTTGCGCTCAATCTTCTTCAGTTCCTCGGCATACTCTTCGTCGGTATACTCCAGATGCTTGAAAGTACGTCCTGGGTCGACGTAGTTGCCCGGATTGATGCGAACCTTCTCGCAGTATTGGGCAGCGACATCTGCCGTATGAGCCGTGAAGTGGACGTCAGCCACTAGCGGTGTCTGGTAGCCGTCAGCCTTCAGACGGGCCGAGATGTTCTTCATGTTCTCAGCCTCGCGAGTGCCTTGGGTTGTAAATCGTACCAGTTCGCCACCAGCATCGATGATGCGCTTGGCCTGGGCCACACTGGCCTCGGTGTCGTTGGTGTCGGTAGTAGCCATCGACTGAATGCGGATGGGGTTGTCGCCACCAATGGCGATGTTGCCCACATGGGCTACACTGCTAATTCGTCTTGTACTCATACTTAACTTCTGCTAAATCTTGATTGGCTTTCTCAATCTTCGCTTTCAGACCTGCCTTGTAGTCGGCTAGGCGCTGGGCAATAGCTTCGTCCGTCAGTGCCAGCATCTCGACAGCCAGGATGGCTGCATTCTGGGCGCCATTGACACCCACAGTAGCGACGGGAATGCCCGGGGGCATCTGGATGATGCTCAGCATGGCGTCGAGTCCGTCGAGCATACCCTTGATGGGAACGCCAATGACGGGCAGCGTCGTTGAGGCTGCAATGACGCCAGGCAGGGCGGCAGCCATTCCTGCTGCAGCGATGATAACTTTCAGTCCGCGCTCTTTGGCCTGGGTTGCAAACTGTTCAACGGCCTCGGGGGTGCGGTGAGCGGAGAGGGCGTTGACTTCGAAAGGAATCTGTAAGTCGTTGAGTTGCTTACAGGCTTTCTCCATAACGGGCAGGTCAGACGTGCTGCCCATGATGATGCTTACTAATGGTGTCATATTTTTTCTTTTTATTTCGATATTTCGTTATTTCGATATTTCGTTATTTCGAGATTATAAAAACAGGATAGCTACTGCCGCGCAGAGGAATCCGACCCAGAAGCCAACCACTACTTGGGCGAGAGTGTGCTGACGTAAAATCATTCGGCAGGTGCCGATGGCGCCACCCACGAGGAACACCAGACAGAGCCACCACACGGGGTTGAAGCCCAGATAGTAGGCAAAGGCAAACAGCGCACCGCCCACGCCTCCGATAGCGGCAGTATGGGTGGAAATCTTCCACCAGACGTTGATGAGTGCGCAGACAATCTGTACCAGCAGAGCCGCCACCACAATAGATCCCATGAAATGGGGCATGTGGAGACGTTCCATCACATAGATGCAGGTGAAGTAGCAAACGATGGAGATGACGTAAGGCACCATGCGTCGTTCGCGGTGTCCCAGCTCGATGAGGTTCCAGCCCTGATAACGGCGGTAAAGATGTATGAGCAGGGTGGGGAGGAGAATGGTGAACAGATAGGTCAGCAGCAGGACCTGGAGCTTGTAATTCCAGGAGAACATGCTGAGGTAGCTGAACAGAAAGAGCACTACCAGTCCGATGACGGGCAGATAGAACGGTGTGAAGACCATGCTCACGATGCGGGCAGCCAGGATGAATTGCTTTTCTCGTTTCATTTTCTTAATCTTGCAACGGGGATTCCCATTTGTTCACGATATTTTGTGACGGTACGACGGGCTATCGGATAGCCTTTCTCTGCCAGCAGTCCTTTCAGCGCATCGTCGCTCAAAGGCTTGCGCTTGTCTTCTGCTTCAATGAGCTCCCGCAGGACAGCCTTAATCTTCCGGGTCGACAGCTCCTCACCATCTGCCGTCACATAGCTGTCGCTGAAGAAGTAGCGTAGGGGGAAGGTTCCCCAGCGGGTCTGGGCATATTTTGAATTACTGACACGCGAAATGGTGCTGACGTTCAGTCCGGTGCGCTCAGCAATGTCTTTCAGAATCATGGGACGCAGGGACGCCTCGTCGCCATCTTCAAAGAAACGGTGCTGCCACTGGATAATGGCCCGCATGGTAATGGTCAGCGTGTGGCGCCGCATCTTGATGGCTTCGATGAACATCTGGGCGGCATCCACCTTTTTCCGGGTATAGACCAGCGCTTCCGACATCTGGCGGCTGAGCTGTTCTTTGCTGTCCTGGTATTCTTGAAGTGTCTCGGTGAACGACGGCGAGACGCACAATTCCGGCATCTCGGCAGCGTTGAGCGAGAAGGTGACGGTGCCGTCGTCGTGAGTTTCGACAATGAAGTCGGGAGTGATTTGCTGGAGCGAGCGCCCGATGGTCTCGCTAATGGATGATCCCGGCTTGGGGTTCAGCTTGCGCAGCTCGGCAATGAGTGTCCCGGCCTGCAGTTCGCTCAGGTGGAGCACATGCTGAAGACGCTGCCAATGCTTCTTGGTGAAGAGGTCAAAGTATTCGCTGATGGTCAGCTCCATCAATTCTTTGAGACGGGAAGGCTCGCGGCGCTGAATCTGCAGCAGCAGGCATTCCTGCAGCGTACGGGCTCCGATGCCGGCAGGGTCGAACTCCTGCAGCAACAGCAGCACTTCTTCTATCTCCTTGGTACTAGCATCAACATGATGGTAGATGGCCAGTTCGTCGCTGATGTTGTCGAGTGACTTACGGAGCAGTCCGTCGTCGTCCAGCGAACCGATAAGATATTCCATGATGTCGCGCTGACGCTCGGTGATGTTGGCCATATTCATCTGCTCGTTCAGCTGGTCGATGAACGACTCGGTCTGTCCGTAGACGATTTCTTCGCGGTCCTCTTGTCCGGAATGGCCTCCTTGATAGACGGGCAGATCCTCGTCGTCGCGACCAATCGACTCCAAGGCGGCATCCATAGCCGACTGGCGTTCCTCCTGTTCGTAATCGTCGGAAGAAGGGGATTCCTGATTGTCCGGACTTTCCGGATATTCCGGGAAATCCTGGTTTTCGTCAGCCGACACCTCCAATGCCGGGTTGTCGTCCATCTCGGTCTTGATGCGCTCCAGCAGTTGGGTGATGGGCAACTCAGTCAGTTGCGCCTGCAACAATTGTTGCTGCGTGATGCTCTGGGCCAACTTCTGTTGTTGGGTGAGTTTCTGCTCCTGTATCTGTTTCTGTGCCATCGTGTCTATTCCCAATAAGAAAGTGTGCGCCGTTGTAGAACGGTCGTGTTTTGTGTCGCGCTGCCTTTTTCCCAATAGGTGAGCGTGAGCGAGTTGCTGGTCCAGTTGCCGTTATCGTCGCGGGTGATGTAATTGTTGGTCATGTTGATGGTCATGATGCACTCCCCGTTCTTGTCGAAAACCTTCTGATGCTGCGAGAGCACCTCATCCTGATCGTTATAAGTATAGCTGTTGACGTAGCTGATGCCTGCTTCTTCGTTAGTCAGCGTACGCTTAGTGAGGCGATAACTGTCGTCATAGGTGTATTCAACGGTGCTGAAACCTTCTTTTTCCTTCATGCGGGCCCGCAGTAGATAACCATAACGGTTGTAGACACGGTCTACGAGGTCCAGATTCTCTATCTGACCATTACCATGAAAGTGCATGAACTGGTCCTCGGCAACGGCATTCTCGGTGACTACCTCCTGAATATCGCCGCGCAGTCCCATGGAAAGGGCGTCTTTGTAATAAGCGACAGAAGGCAGGTAAAGCACGCGGATGTCGCGGGAGCCGTTGTCGTTATCGACAACTGAGAGCTTGATGCTGCCAAAGTCGTCGATATAGAACCAACTGTCGTCGCGCTGACTGAATGTACCGTGATCCTTTTGCAACTTATAAAGGAAGTACTGCAGGTTTTTGTCTAGCATCTTCTGTGTGCTGTACGGACCAATGGTGACATAGGCCGATGTGACCATCTTGGTTTCTGGCGCTACGCTGACCATGAGTTTCGAGCGGAATCCGTAAAAGTTGCCGCGAAAATAGAAATCTTCACCATCTTCGGACTGTCCCCATTCTGCAAACTGGGCTGCCAATAGCGACTGGCGAAGGGTATCGAGAGGACCCTCGATGGGAATGTCCATGAGGGAGATACTCCGAGGGTCGCCCTTCGGCTGTGCACAGACCAATAAAACCAAAGTCTGCAGAATAATGATGAATGATAATCTCTTCATTTCGCTGCAAAGTTACAAAAAGTCGAGTACAAAACAAAGAAACATGTTTCTTTTTTTGTCGAGACACAGTAACTTCGCGTTCGAATGAACGCAAAGTTGCCAAAATTTTTGTAACTTTGCAGCAAAAAATAAGAAAATGAAGATATTTGCAGTAGGAATGAACTACATCCAACACAATAAAGAGCTGGATGGCGCGTTATATAAACCAGAGAGTCCTGTTATTTTTACCAAAGCCGACTCCGCGTTGTTGAAGGATCACAAGCCATTCTTCATCCCCGACTGGAGCGAGCAGGTAGACTACGAGACTGAGCTGGTGGTACGAATCAGCAGGTTGGGCAAGAGCATTCCCGAACGCTTTGCCCACCGGTATTATGACGCTGTCACCGTGGGTATCGACTTCACAGCTCGAGACTGGCAGCGTGAGGCCCGCAAGCAGGGACACCCCTGGGAAATCTGCAAGGGCTTCGATGGTTCGGCAGTGATAGGCGAGTGGGTTCCCAAGGAGAAATTCCTGGATGTGCAAGCCTTACACTTCCACCTGGACATCAATGGAAAGACGGTGCAGGAGGGCTGTACGAGTGAGATGCTCTACAAAATCGATGAGCTGATAGCCTACATCTCGCAGTTCTTCACGCTGAAAACGGGCGACCTGCTTTATACAGGAACTCCTGTAGGCGTAGGCCCCGTCCATATCGACGACCATCTGGAAGGGTGGTTGGAAGACAGAAAAGTATTAGAGTTTAATTGTAAGTGAGACGATATATAATAATAGGTATAGGAATGCTGCTGATGAGTCTGACGGCTCATGCACAACGATTCTTCAACCTGACTGCCGAGCAAGTCAGGATTGATTCGTTGTTGCCTGTCTTTACGCATCATGTGTCGTTAGGACCGCATTATGCTGACTCTACCTATTCTGTGGCCATCACCTATCCGGAATTCATTCCGATGAGCGATGCTGACGTACGGCGTTATCATCGGATAACGAAAGCTCCTCTGCCCGCCCTGCCGGAAATCATGCAAGCAACCAGCGTGGACCGCAAACAGGGTGAACTGACAGTGTCATTCGTTCCGTTGGTGTTCCGCGATGGACAATACCAGAAGCTGGTCAGCTTTATGCTCGAAGTCAAAGGCGAAAAGCGGCCTTCTTTACGTCGTGCACCGGATGCTGCAGAAAGTTACTATGCCGCCCATTCCGTATTGGCTTCGGGACGCTGGGCAAAAATCAGTGTGCCGTCGACGGGTATCTATCAGCTGACGAGTGAGCTGATCAGGAAAGCGGGATTCTCCGATATTAACAAGGTGAAAGTGTATGGCTATGGAGGTGGCTTGCAGCCTGAAAAGCTGATGGCAGACTATCTGGCAGCAACAGACGACTTGCAGGAAGTGCCGACCTGTGAGGTGGGCGGCAAACGTCTGTTCTACGCTGTCGGCCCTGTCACGTGGAACGATAATCACCAACGCATTCGTAATCCTTACTCGAATGTGGGCTATTATTTCCTGACGGAAAACGATAGCGTCGCCAAAACGATGAGTGAAGAGGAATTCCTGAGTGTCTATTATCCGCTGGCTGACGATTATAATACGCTGTACGAGGTTGATAATTATGCCTGGTATCATGGAGGCCGTAACCTGTACGACGCAACGGTGATAGCAGCGGGCGGCAGTCATACTTATACCGTTCCTGCTAAAGGAACAGGCCAGAAGGGACTGATGACCGTTGTGGTGACGGGTGATGCTGCCACAACAGTTACTGTCAGCATGAATGATGAGGCTGTCGGCGTTTTGAATGTAGCGAATCATGGTGGTTACGAGCATATGAATATTGTTTCGAGAACTGATACCATCCGTAATCTGCAGGCGTCGAACAAGGTGACGCTGTCGACAAATGCAGGAGGAGGTAATATCCGCTTGGACTACATCTCCATTCATGCCTTTGAACCTGCTGCCGCTCCAGAACTGTCGGCCACCTTCCCTGTTCCTGACTATGTCTATGGCATCACCAATCAGGACCACCATGCGGATGGATTTGCTGATATGGTCATCATCATTCCTACCTCGCAGAAACTGTTGGGGCAGGCTGAGCGGCTGAAGGTTTTTCATGAGGAAAAGGATGGCTTGAGGGTTCGGATTGTTCCTGCCGACGAGCTGTTTAACGAGTTCTCGAGTGGCACGCCCGACGCTAATGCCTATCGCCGCTACCTGAGAATGCTGTACGAACGTGCGGGAAGTGATGCTGACATGCCGCGCTTCTTGTTGCTGATGGGTGACGGAGCATGGGATAACCGCATGGCAAGTGCAGAGTGGAATGGCTATTCGCCTGACGATTTCCTGCTTTGCTACGAAAGTGAGAACTCGTATAGTGCTACCGATTGCTATGTGACGGACGACTATTTCTGCTTGTTGGATGATGGCGAGGGTGGTAACATGCTGCTGGCCAAGGCCGATGTGGCGGTGGGACGTATCCCGGCACGGACATCGGACGAAGCAGAAGTGGTAGTCGACAAAATCGTAAACTATGTGAATAACAACCAAGCTGGCGCTTGGCAGAATATGATCTGTATGATGGGTGACGACGGTAACGAGAACGCCCACATGCAGGATGCCGACAGTGTGGCTAGGCTGATTGAACAATATTATCCGACTTATCAGATTAAGCGGGTGATGTGGGATGCTTACAACCGTGTCAGCTCGTCGACGGGAAACAGCTATCCTGATGTGACGCGACTGATTAGGCAGCAGATGCAGCAGGGTGCACTCATCATGAACTACTCCGGACATGGACGTGCTGATGCTATATCCCACGAATATGTGCTCCGTCTGGACGATTTCAAGAATACCTCTTCACGACTGCCGCTATGGGTAACGGCATCGTGCGACATTATGCCCTTCGACGGACAGGAAGAGAATATCGGTGAAACAGCGATGTTTAATAAGAAGGGTGGTGCGGTGGCCTTCTTTGGCACGACACGCACCGTATTTCAGACTTACAACCGACTGATGAATCTGGCATTTACGCGTCAGGTGTTAAGCCAGGACGAGAACGGCAGACTGCAAGCCATTGGTGAGGCTGTACGCCGGGCCAAGAACGAACTGATAGAGACGGGTACGCTTGTCGGCTATTCCAACGGAAGCCCTGTCTATTCTTCGGACCGCACTCAGAACAAGCTGCAGTACACGCTGATAGGCGACCCCGCCATGAGATTGGCAGCACCAACGATGGGTATTCAGATTGACTCGATAAACCATCAGCCTTTGGTGAATGGTCGGACGCAGACACTGAATGCCGGGTCGACGGCCACAGTCACTGGACATGTCACCGATACCGGTGGTCAGCAGGCTACTGCGTTCAATGGAACACTGACAGCCATTGTACGTGATGCCTTGGAACGCGTGGTATGTAAGATGAATGACCCGACAGAAACCAGCGACCCGTTTGTCTACTATGATCGTCCTAATGTGCTCTTCAACGGTAGTGACTTGGTAAGAAACGGACGGTTCTCGTTTACTTTTGCAGTACCTAAGGACATCAGCTATTCGGATGCCAACGGATTGTTTAACCTTTATGCCGTCAATGACGAGAAGACGATGGAGGCCAGTGGCATCTGCGACCAGGTGGTGATGAGCGGTTCGGGTGGCATCAAGCAGGATGGAATAGGACCGAATATTTACTGTTATCTCAATAGTTCGTCGTTTGTCAACGGGGGCAGCGTGAATCCGACGCCCTATTTCGTGGCTCAGCTGAATGACGAGGATGGCATCAATGCTGCAGGAAGCGGTATCGGTCATGACCTGCAGCTGATTATTGATGGCGACATGACGAAGACTTATTCGCTGAACGACTATTTCCAGTATGACTTCGGCAGTTATACCCAGGGATCGGTGGGATATAGCATTCCGGAATTGTCGTACGGCGAACATAAACTGCTGTTCCGCGCTTGGGACATCCTGAATAACTCGTCGACGGCAGAATTGACGTTCAACGTGGTGAAAGGTCTGGAACCGCTGTTCTTCGATGTGGAATCAACGAAGAACCCGGCAACGACGACGACGTCATTCCGTATCATGCATGACCGTACAGGTAGCGACATCGATGTGGTTCTTGATGTGTTCGACATCTCTGGTCGTCATCTGTGGTCGCATGCAGAGAATGGCGTGTCGACAGATAACAGCTATACCATTGATTGGGATTTGACGGTTGATGGTGGACGACGTCTGCAGACCGGTGTCTATCTCTATCGGTTACGAATAGCCAGCGATGGTAGTAACTACGCCTCGAAAGCAAAGAAATTGATTATTTTAACCCATAAATAAAGGAATATGAAGAAAACAATGAAGATAATGTTAATGGCAGTATGTCTGCTGATGGGACTGACGTTGCGTGCTCAGGACACGAAGAGCCAGTTTAATCCCATTGAGCATGCTGTAATCTCGCAGACCATTGCCCCAGATGCTCGTGCGGCAGGTCTCGGTGATGTGGGTGCTGCCACTGATCCGGATGTTAACTCCCAGTATTGGAACATCGCCAAGTATCCGTTTTGTATCAGCCGTGCAGGTGTCGCACTGAACTACACCCCATGGTTGCGCCAGTTGGTAAACGATATTGATCTGGCTTATGTGGCCGGTTACTATCGTATTGGCGACAACCTGTCGGTGAGTGGCTCGTTACGCTATTTCTCGTTAGGTGAGGTGATGACCTCGTTCGAGGAGAATGCCATGACGGTGAAACCTTACGAGATGTCTCTTGATGCTGGTGCATCGCTGATGCTTACCGAGAAATTCTCGATGGGTGTTGCCCTGCGTTGGCTATATAGTGACCTGCGCTATGATTATACGGAAGATGCCTCGCCTGCTTCGGCTTTTGCCGCTGACTTGGCTTTCTACTATCAGAACTTCCTTAATATCGGACCGCGTGAGTGTCAGTTAGGCTTGGGACTGACCATGCAGAATGTGGGTTCGAAGATTACTTATTTTGGTGACGATCGCTCGAACTTCCTGCCTGCCAACCTGCGCTTGGGTGCCTCGTTGATGATTCCTGTCGACGAATATAACCGTTTCTCGATTTCTGCTGATGCCAACAAGTTGTTGGTGCCTACTGTGCCGAAGCAAAATGATGGAGAGACGAAGGAAGACTACGAGCAGCGTGTCATCAGCGAATATAATGATGTCAGTGCCATTTCGGGTATCTTTAAGAGCTTTACAGATGCTCCTGGCGGCTTTAAGGAGGAATTGCAGGAAATCCAATGGAGTATTGGTGCCGAGTATGTCTATCACGACCAGTTCTCGTTGCGTGCTGGTTATCACCACGAGTCGGAGAACAAGGGTAACCGCAAATATTTTACCGTGGGTGGCGGATTCCGTATGAACGTCTTCTCGCTGGATGTGGGCTATGTCATTTCCACGGCCCGCAGTAATCCGCTGGACCAGACGCTGCGCTTTACCCTGGCCTTCGACATGGATGGAATTAAGGATTTGTTCAGAAAATAATCGAAATCTCATAACATCGAAATACGAAATAACGTTATTACGTAATAACGAGAAAACGGAATAGAAAAGACATGATAAGAGTAGGAATGGGATATGATGTCCACCAATTGGTGCCCGATAGGGACCTTTGGATAGGTGGCATTAAGTTGGAACATGAATTGGGCCTGCTGGGACACAGCGATGCTGACGTGCTAATACATGCAATTTGTGATGCTATATTGGGTGCTGCCAATATGCGGGATATAGGCTATCACTTTCCGGATACTTCTGCTGAGACAGATGGCATGGACAGCAAGATTATTCTGAAGAAAACAATAGAACTGATTGCTACGAAAGGTTATCGGCTGGTAAACATCGATGCTACGATATGTGCGGAGCGTCCGAAGATGAATCCGCATATTCCGCAGATGCAACAGGTTATGGCTCAAGTGATAGGGTGTGACACCGACGCCATTTCGATTAAGGCTACGACAACCGAAAAGCTGGGCTTTACAGGGCGCCAAGAGGGAATATCGGCCTATGCGGTAGCACTCATAGAAAAGTAGAGAAAAAGAAAATACCACTACTCATCAACGAGCAGTGGTATTCAAAAAGCCTATGTTTAACTAAAAATCCTTTGTTCAAAATAATTCCAGTCTTTCGACTGGAGGTCTGCCTTCCGGCAGCATATTTAACATACTAACTATTTCCTTAGAAAAGAAAGTTATGAGCGCCTCACGGCGACCACTGTTATCCTAACACATTTAAAACTTTCTTCTTACCAATAACTAAAAACCTAAAACTATAAATATTACTACTAACCTAAAACAATCTATTAACCAATTCTTGACTTCACTCAGTCAAGCGTCATTTTTGTTTGACGATGCAAAGGTACGAACTTTTTTGATACGTTCAAATACTTTTTTCGGATTTTTTAGTGTAAAATGCACTATTCTTGATTTAAATCAAGTATTGTGCGCGAAAACACTTCAATTTTTGTGCTTTTTCCTTTGTGCTTTGCTCATATTTTACTACCTTTGCGCAAATTATTAATAGG
>Ga0310694_10003143_pt1 | contig 16336 bp, 15 predicted proteins | sample 174DNAGHGhighgp2_FD_203884 | JGI IMG/M metagenome (GOLD analysis project Ga0310694, IMG submission 203884) | Sheep rumen microbial communities from Palmerston North, Manawatu-Wanganui, New Zealand - 1742 DNA GHGhigh gp2 (v2) (version 2) | ecosystem: Host-associated > Mammals > Digestive system... | reverse complement strand
TTGCGAAACAATAGTGCGCGCCCGGGATACTCGCCAATCTTGTATGGCGTGACAAAACCTGCCAGTGTGCCGTAATACACTTGCCGTTGCGCCTCTAGAATATTCATGGGCTCAATGCCACGAACGAGAAACTGCCATTTCCAGGCTTCGCACAGACGGTTGACAGGAAAAAGTGCAACGCACACCATCAGGCACAACAACTGCCACCATTCCGCTGCAGAAAAACGCTCAAGCAGTCCGGCATAATTGTCATATGTGGCAATTTTGTACCCTAAAAAGCCATACGCCAAAACGATGAGCACAAAGTTTGCTATTTTTTTGAACTTCTCCATAGAATAGCGTGCTTACCAATCGTTCAGCGTTGCAGGTTACATATTTCAGTGTTTGAGTTCAAAGGGGAAAGAGGCAATAAGCGCACCGTCAATGAAGAAATCTGCATTGTATGTACCTTTGTACAGGATCTCGCCTACATTCCAGTATAGTGTCTCGCTGACAGCTTCACCTCCGTATTCAAATTCCTTGGTGAGAGAGTATTCGATCTCGCTGTTTTCAAAGGCAAACATCCGACTGGCTGGATCGGGCAGGTTAATAAGTTCTCCATCAGGACGTACGATACGCATATATACCTGCTTGATTCCCCGTTCGCATGTAACATTTTTGCCGATGGTAAAGTCGAACTGAATCTTCTGCATGTGATTGAGGTTTGTGGTTTTGCGGTCGCGTTTGTTTAGTGGTGTGACGCTGAAGGCGGTAATCTCTAGCATAGAAGCTCGTGTGACTTTTTCCGTTAGATGGGTGTTCTGCTGTTGCAGTTCTTCTGCTTGCTGCTGAACAACGGCATATTGCTCGCGTACTTGTTTGTTCTCCGCGGTAAGCCGTTTGTTCGTCTGGTTGAGTGAGTCAATCTGGTGAACGTAGGAGACCATAACCTGACGTACTGTTGCCAGTTCTTTTTTCAGTTCTGCTATACGGCGTGCGTTGGTTGCTTTGGTTATTCGCAGTTCTTCAAGCAGGTCGCGTACGCGTTGTTGCTCTTGATTAAGCAGTTGAGTCAGTGAGTCGTTGTGGATATCCGGCGTACGGTAGCCGTCGAACTGCATGGCGAGATCTTCATACTCGTCTTCCAGTTCGGACTTCTCAAACTCCATCTGCTCGACCATCTCGGTCATCTCTTGCTTTTGAGCAAAGAACAGGTATGTTAATACGCCTATTACGGCAAGCAGAATAATCAGAATAGGTATAATTACTTTCTTTTTCATATTAGAGTCACCTTTCAAATTTTGCCATTCTTTTCAAATTGCGTCTTACAGCAGGGGGATTACTTTTTCAAGTTTGTTGCTTCGCGATCCCTTAATCAGTATAGTGCAGTCGCTGAGCGGTTGTTGCTTCAGGTATTCGCATAATTCGTCCACATTGCTGAATATGGGGTAGGGGGCTGTGGTTTCGCGGTATTCGTTCCCCACCAGTAATACGGTATCTGCTTTACGCTCCAGCAGCATATTTACAATATTTTGGTGCTCGGTATGGCTATACTCGCCAAGTTCACGCATTGCTCCCAGTATATACGCTTTAGGGGCATTTGCTGATTCGAAAGCCTGTATTGCTGCCACCATTGATGTGGGGTTGGCATTGTAGGCATCCACTATCAGGGTGTTGCGGTCAGTAACTGTTCGCTGCGACCGATTGTTGGATGGCACGTACGCGCGTATAGCAGTCAGCCCTTGTTCATGGTTCACACCAAAGTGCTCGCCTACGCACAATGCAGCCTGAATATTCTCGCTGTTGTATGCGCCCACCAGATGTGTCCCCTCGGGCATCGTGCCGGAGTGGTAATCAATTAGGCATCCCGGGGTGCCATGGGCCCCTGCTTCTTCCAGCATTTTCGTGAGATTCGGATTGTCTGCGTTGCGGAAGATCAGCCCGTTGTGCGCTACCAGATAATCGTATAACTCGCGCTTGGTAGCCATCACCCCCTCAAACGAACCGAAGCCTTGCAGGTGAGCTTTACCCACGTTGGTTATCAGTCCGCAATTCGGCTCTGCCACTTCTACCAGTTCTTTGATGTCTCCGGGATGGCTCGCTCCCATCTCAACGATTGCCAGTTCGTGGGCAGATGTCAGTTGAAGCAGGGTGAGCGGAACGCCAATGGAGTTGTTTAGATTGCCTTGGGTATAATGAGTCTTGTATCGGGTGTTGAGTACGGCAGCCAGCAACTCTTTGGTAGTTGTCTTGCCGTTGGTGCCGGTAATGCCGATGATTTGTTTTCCCCAATGGCGACGCCATGCGCGCGCCAAATCTTGTAGTGCAAGCAGACTATTCTCCACCAACAGTGCGGAATATTCGCCCGACTGCATGATAGAGTTATAAACAGCCTCGTTGTCAACGATAGCCATTGATGCACCTTGCTGCAGCGCATTCAAGGCGAAAGTGTTGCCATCAAAATTTTCACCTTTCAGTGCTACAAAGATACAACCTGCCGGCAGATTACGACTATCGGTACTGACGCAGATCGCATCTTTGCCCTCAATCAGAAAACTCCAGTCCATCCGTTTATCTTGCTTTTTCGTTTTCAAGTTTCTCTTTATTTCTTGTTCGGCAGTTCGAGGCCGTAACCCTTCTTGCGGTCTTCAATCTTAAGCAGGAAGCTCAGGATGAACGCCAGTACACCAAACGAGGCGAATACAATCATCGGCACGAGGTAACCGTTGGTGGCTACGCGAAGTTTGCCTATCAGCAGCGGAACGAGACACAAACCTATGTTCTGCACCCAGAAAATAAGGCAGTAGGCAGAACCTAATACTTTTTCGTCAATAATCTTAGGCACACTTGGCCACATCGATGCCGGCACAAGCGAGAAACTTACACCGAGTACGAGAATAGTCACAAGTGCCAGCACCTTGCTTGGATATGCCGGCAGAACAAAAGCGAACACGCTGTGGCAGGCAATCATAATTAGTGCTCCGATGAGCATCATGGATGCGCCTTTGCCCTTGTAATCGATGAATGCGCCCAGGAACGGCGTGAGCACCATAGCCAGTATCGGGAACCACTTGAACAGACCGGCAGCCTCGGCATTGGATATATTGAGCGTCTCCTCAAGGAAGTTGGTAGCAAAGCGCTGGAAGGGGAAGATAGCTGAGTAATAGAGCACGCACAATAGTGCTACTATCCAGAACATTTTAGACGAGAATATTTGCTTCAGGTCGCTCACATGGAACTCATCCTCGGGATCATGTACGGCAGGTGCTTCGCCTACGGCCACAAGTTGCTTGTCGAACTTATTGTCCATTATTGTGAATACGAAAAAGTTCAACAGACCGATTACCAGCAGCAGAGAAGCAAACAGCAGCGGTGCAACCACGGAGTTCGTTCCATCAACAGCAAACTTGATACTGAACATCGGCGCGAGCCACATGGCGGCAAATACCCCCAGGCGCGCAATAGCCATCTCCAAACCCATAGCCAGAGCCATCTCCTTGCCCTTGAACCATTTGGCAAGAATCTTGCTGACTGTTGTGCCTGCCATTTCGCATCCGCAACCGAAGATCATGAATCCGAACATAGCTAACTTGGCAGAACCTGGCATTGCAGGCCACCATGCGTTGAGCCATGACACGGTATTGGCGTCCGCCCAGGATATGCCCCAGAATTTGATTGCTGCACCGACAACCATCAGCGAAGCCGACAGCAGGCCGGTGAAGCGAACACCCATCTTGTCAAGAATGATTCCTGCCAAAATAAGGAATCCGAATACGTTCAGCAGGTACTCGCCGGCTGCGTAGGTGCCAAACACACCTTGGTCCCAGCCGAGTGTGTCGTTCAATAGTGATGCCAGTGGAGACAGGATGTCAACAAACATATAGGCGAAGAACATCATGGATGCCACTAAAACGAGCACTGTCCATCGAGCCCATGCTTTGTCGCGAAGTAAGGATTGAATTTGTTCCATGGAGTTTGTATTTTCTACAACGCCTCATCCTCTGTTTTGAGAGGATGAGGTGTCTTGTGTTTACGCTTGAGCCACTCGGCTTTACGCTTTTCGTATTCCGCGTAATGTGATTCGAGGTAGCCGTCTGCCATATAAATGCTTTATCTTTCTATGATTGACTTGTTTACTATTTGATGCCCAGTTTGGTTTTTACCAGCGGCATAACGTTATCTGCGTCCGGTGCGATATATACAGCCGCTGCGGAGTCGAAGATGTACGTGTAGTTGTTGGCAGCACCGACGTCCTGAATGGCTTTAGCCATTCGCTCGTTTACCGGTTTGAGCCACTCGGTACGCTTCTGCTCTACGTCCTGTTGTGCAGTCTGATAGGTTGTTTGCAGGCGCTGTTGCATCGACGACAATTCTTCCTCTTGAATCTGGCGCATAGCCTCTGGCAGGGTCTGTTGCTTCTGCTGGAAGTCCTGATATTTCTTCTGGAGCTCTTCCTGCATGGTCATCAGCAGGTTCTCGTATTGCTTGTTCAAACTATCCATACGAGCCTGAACATCTTTGAGCTCGGGCATCAGCATGAACAACTCCTGCGTGTTCACATAACCGAACTTTTGTGCATTTGCGGTAAGCGTCAGTGCCAGTACCGCCATAATCATTACAATCTTTTTCATATTCGTTTGTTTACAATTTATTACTTATTTTGCTCCCAACTTCTGCAACAGTTGATCCGAGTAATCCAGTTTGGACGACATGTACAACAATCCCGGGTCGGACGAGCGGTCTTTGATAACATCAATATGCTTTTCGTTGGCGAGTTCCTGAATAGCGGCATAAATCTCGTCCTGTATAGGCTTGAGTAGTGCTTCGCGTTTTTTGACCAGTTCGCCTGTTTCTCCGAAATACTTGCGCTTGAGTTCAATTGCCTCCTGCTCTTTCTGCAGGATTTCTTCCTCACGTCGCTGACGCATCTCCTCTGAAAGGAAGATCTGCTCTGTCTGGTAGTTGGTGGTCATCACGCGTATCTCTTGCTCCAAAGCATCCACTTCCTTCTGCCAGCGCTTGGCAATCATGGTCAATTGCTCGTTTGCTGTCTCGTACTGTGGTAAATTCTTCAAAATGTATGCCATATCAACATATGCGACGGAATTATCTTTCGCCTGCATGCCATGACTTAGACATAACACACTGAATATGAGCACAAATAGTCGTTTCATTTTTTTTTCTGCTTTTTTCTTTTATTGTTGAGTAGCCAAACATGGCTACGGTCTTTCACCCTTGAGCGTAGCGCTCTATGTTACAGTTCTTGACCCAGAACGAAGTGGAATTGGCTCTTGCCGTACTGGTCGCTGCCGTTGATCTTGTCGAAGCCCCAGCCCCAATCTATACCCAGCAATCCGAACATCGGCAGGAACACGCGCACACCCAATCCTGCTGAACGCTTCAGGTCAAATGGGTTGTAATCCTTGATGTCGGCAAAGCAGTTACCTGCTTCCAAGAACGCGAGAGCCCATATTGTTGCGTTCTGCTCAAGCGAGATGGGGTAGCGCAACTCAAGTGTGAACTTGTTGTACAGGTATCCCATGTTTCGTCCTGTTTGTGCATCGTACGGAGTGAGTGAGCCGGATGAGTAACCACGCATGGATATATAGTCGGTGGCATAGGAGGAGTACGACGACATACCGTCACCGCCCATGTAGAACGACTCAAACGGTGATTTGGCATCTTTGTTGTAATGACCGAGGTAGCCAAACTCAAATCGTGTCATCAGCACGAGTTTGGAGTCGCGCGACAGCGGTGTGAACACTTTGCCGTTGAATTTCCACTTGTGGTACTCAATCAGGTGGTATCGCTCCGAGGTGGTCATCTGCGAATAGTCCTTGCCGTTGAATATCGACCATGGCGGCGTGATCTTCAGTCCCAAGGTGAACTGCGAACCGCGGCGTGTATATATCGGGTTGTCGATGCTCGAACGTGAGAGTTGCAGGTTGAGCGACAGGTTATGACTCGTACCGTTGGAGATTAACAGGTATGCCCAGTCTTTCATCCAGTATGCCTGATAAGACAACTCACCGTAGAACTGGAAGTAATCGTCCGGCCAACGTAGACGTTTGCCGTAACCAATGCTCACACCAAAGGTGCGCAGATACTTGTCGGGGTCTGCCTCCGATTCTGCCAACTGCTGGTAATAATCCGAGTTGCCGTAGTACGCGTAGTTGTAGGCGTAGGAGTTGTACAGGTTTCGATATGCCTGGTAGTAGCGGTCGGAGTAACCGGTTTGCGAGGCAAAGAAGATGGATGTTGATAGCGAGTTAGGGCGCTTGCCTCCCAGCCAAGGCTCGATGAACGATATACTTGCCGAGGTATAGTACACACCGTTGGTACGTGCGTTGATGCTGAACGTCTGTCCCTCGCCTTGCGGCACAATACGATAACTCTTCGGGTTGAACAGGTTCTGGATGGCAAAGTTGGTGAACTTCAACCCGATTGAACCTACTATACCCGTGGCACCCCAGCCGAGTGAGAACTCAATCTGGTCAGAGGACTTGGTCTCCAGTTGATAGGTGATGTCCACTGTACCGTCTTCGGGGTTAGGTTGTATGTCCGGCACAAGTTTCTCCTGATCGAAGTGTCCCATTTGTGCCAACTCACGCAGCGAACGCATAATATCCGACTGTGAGTATAACTGTCCGGGTTTGGTATAAAGTTCACGACGTACTACATGCTCGTACACGCGCGTGTTACCTACAATATTTATCTCATTGATGGTGGCCGGACGTCCTTCGTAGATTCGCATCTCAAAATCGATGGAGTCATTATCAACATTCACCTCCACCGGTTCGACGTTGAAGAACAGGTAGCCTTGGTCGGTATATAACTTGGCTACTGCGTCATCGTCCTCGTTCAGACGTTTGTTGAGTTCTTTGAGGTTATACGTTGCACCGGGTTTGATGCCCAAAACAGCATTCAGATAGTCGTACGGATAAACGGTGTTTCCTACCCAGTTGATTGAGCGGACGTAATACTTGTTTCCCTCGTTGATGGTCATGTGCACATCTACGCGTGTCGGGTCTTCGGGGTTGGGCGTAATGCTGTCGGCTACGATATATGCATCGCGGTAACCGAGCTCGTTGTACTTCTCGATCACGGCTTGTTTGTCTTTCTCATATTCGGCGGTGACGAACTTCTTGGTGCGGAACAGGTTCAGAATGTTGTTGTCGTTCGTCTTCTTCATCGCCTGGTTGATCTGCGTGTGCGTCAATGCCTTATTGCCGGTGATGTAAATTTTCCCGACTTTTGTTTTGGCTTTTTTATCAACGTTCACGAGCACTTTGACGTATCCCTCGCGGTCGCGGTCGGGCTGTTGCAGCACCTGAATATCGGCGTTGTGGAATCCTTTTTCTTCGAGATATTTCTTTACAACTGTTTTTGCGCGGTCAGCGAGGTTCGGAGTCATTTGCGAGCCTTTGCTGATGCCCACTTTGACCTCCACATCTTCTTGCTCGCTTTTCTTCAAACCGTTGTATTTGATTTCGCTTACACGCGGGCGTTGCTTGAGTCGTATCTCCAACCAGATTTTGTCGCCTTCAATCTTGGTGGCAGCAATCTTGACGTCGGAGAACAGTCCCTGCTTCCAGAATCGCTTGATAGATTTGGTTATCTGGTCACCTGGCACCTCAATCTTGTCTCCTACAGCCAAACCGGAGAAACCGATTAGTACAAAATCCTCATACGAGGGCGCTCCGGTCACACTAATTCCGGCAATCTCGTAGGTCTTGCGAGTCATACCGTACTCAATCTTCGGCGTGGCGGCCGAGGCGGGCGCCACGGCAGAAGAACTGTCCGGCGCAGTCGTATACGTGCTATCCGGCTCAGCAGCCCATATAGGCACGCTCAGCAGTGCAAGGAAAATATATGTGAGAAATCTTTTCAATTCTAAACTCTAAGCTCTAAACTCTCAACACTCAACTCTCAACTTTCAATTGCTCACTTGTCTTCCCGAATCTTCGTTCGCGGTGCTGGTAGTCGATGATCGCCTCGTACAAATCATCTACTGTGAACTCCGGCCATAGTTTGTCGGTGAAGTACAGTTCGCTGTACGCAATCTGCCAGAGCAGGAAGTTCGATATACGCAGTTCGCCCGAGGTGCGGATGAGCAGGTCTGGATCGGGTATGCCGTTGGTGGTCAGATGATTGCTGATGGTTGCCTCGTTGATGTCATCGATGCTCATTGTGCCGTTCTGGACCTCTGCAGCGATACGTTTGGTTGCCTCAATCATCTCCCAGCGCGAGGAGTACGACAATGCCAGCACCAGGTTCAGACCTGTATTTGTGGATGTCTGTTCAATGCAGCCGAGGAACTTCTCGCGTGTGGCTTGCGGCAGTCGGTTGATATCGCCGATGGTCAGCAGGCGGACATTGTTCTTCATCAGCGTAGGCGTTTCTTTGGCAATAGTATCCACCAGCAGTGCCATCAGTGCATCAACTTCCTCTTTCGGCCGGTTCCAGTTCTCCGTGGAGAACGCGTATAGCGTCAGATACTCTATGCCGATCTCGGCTGCGGCTTCGGTGATATTATGCACGGTGGTTACTCCCTGCTTATGTCCGAACATCCGCGCCAGACCCTGCTTCTTTGCCCAACGGCCGTTGCCGTCCATGATAATGGCAATGTGCCGCGGAATGCGATCTTTAACTATTTCGTTTTTCTTGCTCATGCTTTTATCTTTGAGCAGCCCAAGGCTGCGGTCTTTTCTCTTTCAGCGTAGCGGTCTCATGTCTTATAGCAAAGCGGCCTAATACCTCTCGCTACAGAACTTGCAAATCTTTTTCTCTTTGACGAATTCAAAAACTATGCCAAACTGTATGCTGCCTGTCATATCGAAGTTCAGCGGGTTGGCTCCGTTCAGTCCGTGTATGTTGTCGTAGCCGGGTACGGGCTCCAGATTATCACCGAAGCAGATGTTGTTCTGTACGGCAATGAACATTCCCAAGTGCGGTGTGCAAACCCAGCGAAAGCCTACACCGACGGGTATATATGCCGTGGCGCGCGTGAATTCCGTGTGCATTGACACTCCTATACCTGCAAAGATGTACGGCGTGAACGGCTTGATCTTCAGGTCGTACTTGTCGGTCACACCGAAAGGCAGGAAGTTGAACCGCGCCACAACATCAATGTTCACCAGCCTGTTGGTCCACATCTCGCCCTTGGGGTCGGGTAGACCGTATTCGGTAGCCGTCTTGCCGGCTATACGCCCAGTCACGCCTTGTAGCATCAGCGACCAGCGGTAGTTGAACAGGTAGCTCATCTCTGCGCCATACACCTCGCGCACATCCTGAAACATCTTAGGATGTGCATCACCTACGTAGTACATCATTCCTCCCTGCACGCCGAACTCCAACTGGTTGCGCGTGGCGCGCTGGGAATATGTCTGCGGAACACACAGGCATAGCAAGAATAGGCTAATTACTATATAGCGTTGAGTATTGCGCATACCATTCAGCCTACAAAATTACGAAATATTTTTCAAATATGCAAATTTTACGGCAAATTATTTTCATTTTTGTATTCTTTTGTTGTACTTTTGTGGCAGAATATCAAATATACTGAACATCTATGAGCAACCGTAATGTTTTTTGCGCGCGGGTATAGTTTCTTTTAACGAGAACGGTAATCCGTTCTGTGACGGAACGACCTCCTATTGCCGGTTGCCGCCATTCTGACCGCTATCACTTTTCCGTCGGGCGTGTTATCTTGCTAACTTCATCACCTCTTCGGCAATGCGTTTGGCTGAGTCGCGTTCGGCGAGAGCCAGTACGTGTGTATGGAGTGACTCAAGTTGCTTCTTGTCCTGAATGAGTTCCAATGCTGTCGGAATCAGTTTCTCTGCTGCCTCTATATCCTTTACCAGCACTGCTGCGTCGCGGTTGACGAGCGCCATGGCATTGTGCGTCTGGTGATCTTCCGCCACGTTCGGCGAGGGCACAAGGATTGCAGGCTTACCTAACAGGCATATCTCGCTGATTGAACTGGCTCCGGCACGCGAGATAACCAGATCGGCCTGCGCGTAACGGTCAGGCATATCGCTCAGGAAGTCCAGACACTCGATACTTGCCGGACTACCGGCGTTCTCCCATGCCTGCCTGCACTCCGCATAGTACGTCTTGCCCGTTTGCCATACAACATGTATGCCTGCAGCCACCAGTTGCTTCAGTCCTGCCGCTACGGCGCGGTTGATAGTGCGTGCACCCAGACTGCCACCGATGATCAGCAGGTTCTTTACATCTGACGGTTTTCTTACTCCCTCCGTCAGGTTCTGCCGCACGGGATTACCGGTGAGGATGATCTTCTCGGCAGGGAAGAACTTCTCCATTCCCGGGTATGCCACGCAGATCTTCGCTGCTTTGTCCTTCAGCAGTTTGTTTGTCACGCCGGCAAAGCCGTTCTGCTCCTGCAGCAGAATAGGTATTCCCATCTTGGCTGCCATCCACATAGCCGCGCCGCTGGCATAGCCGCCTACGCCAATGCCTACCTGCGGCTTGAAGTCGCGAATAATCTTCTTCACCTGAACGAGCGAACGCATCAGATCCCACAGCACGCTGATGTTCTTCCACGGCTGCGAACGGTTGAAGCCGCGCACGGGCAGTCCTACAATCTTGTAGCCGGCTTGCGGCACACGTTCCATCTCCATGCGTCCCAAGGCACCCACAAACAGAATCTCTGCATCTTTGTCGGCTTCCTTTAGCGCGTTAGCGATACTTACGGCGGGGAAGATGTGACCTCCTGTTCCGCCACCTGAAATCAAGTATTTCATATCTGTAATAGTTTGTCAATTATCGTTTGGTAGTTTTTACGCCTTGTTTGTCTCTGCTGTCGTTAGCGTGTAGGCGGCATCCATCTCACCTGCTGCCCCGAACCGGCGATCACATCTATCGTATCGACTGCCTGCAGAGCGCCGGAGCAGATGCTCAGCGTGCTGTCAACAGCGGAACTAATACCTGCTGCATCCAGCAGTGAGTGGAACACGGCAGCGGTGGTTATCGGTGTGCGGCTGTTGTGCCGTATAGCGGCAATTTTCTCCGGATAGCGGTTGCAGTATTCCTCCGAGCACCAGACGAACATCGGCACGTGGTATTCGTATTCCGACACCTGGTACGAACTGTGCAACGACAGCTTGCGTTCATCGTCCCAGAAACTCTCTCCGTGGTCGGCTACGTACAGCACAACCGCCGCGCGGTTCAGGCTGTCGGCATAACCGATAAGTTCGCTGAGGAAATAGTCGGTGTACAGGATGGCGTTGTCGTAGGCGTTGACAAGCATCTGTTTGTTTTCCTCCTTGAGCATTGAGTAACTGAACGACTGTCCTAACACGGGCGTGAAGTGCTCGAAACTCTTCGGGTAACGCTGCTCGTAGCGGAAGTGACATCCTAACGAGTGCAGCACAAAGAACTGCAGTGTATCCTCAATGTAGCCGTGAAGATCGGTCACCATTTCGCCGTCGTAATTGTTGTCCACATCAAATCCTTTTGCATAGAACCGCGAGTAGTCGCAGGTGCGCATGATCCTGTCAACAAACGGATAGGGCACCTGTTTGGTCAGCCAGCCTGTCTTGAACCCTGCTTCCTGAAAAGCTTCCGTTATACCTTTCTCGCTGTACGCTCTCTCGATGTGTGTGGCGTTGGCGCGCGTCACAATCATCGGCAGCGATTGTGCGGTGACGTTTGCTTGGGTATAGACATGCCCGTAACTCGTCAGTTGTTGCTGCGCAAGTAGCGGCGTGGTGTTGCGCTCGTAACCGTTGATGCCGAAGTGGTCGTAACGTGCCGCCTCGCCGATAACCAGGATGTACAACTCGGGATCCTCCCGTTGCACAGGCTCAATGCCGAACCGGAACGTTGCCACCTGCTGCTGCAACTGCCGCCTGTTCCGGCGCATCTGAAGCAGGTCAGCGGTTTCTATATAAAGGTTGTAGGGATAGATCTTGTACAATTTGACCCACACCAATCCTGCCGCCTCGCTCAGGGTGCTCTTGATATCCCGTTCGGCGTGAAAACGTGTCAGCAATATGACCATTGCCGCTATTCCTGTTACCAGCAGCCCGCCGGCACTGTACAGGATAATCCGCGTAACTCTCCAACTGAACAGCCGGCGGTTATCCACTCGGACGGCTATTGCGAAATACACCACCCACAGCACGATAACTCCTGTCGCCGGTAGCCAGGACGAACGTAGTAACTCTGTTGCTTCCGACAGGTTGGTCTCGAAGATGTTTTGCAGGAAGACGGTTGAGGTGGACTGCCGGTTGAGGTGCAGGCTCGCTATGTCGATCGGGAAAAACAGAAAGTTCAGTATGCCTTCTGCCAGGAAATATGTCCGTGCTTTCAGCAGCAGGGCAGGTATGGCAAGCAGCGTAAGCACGGTCAGCAGATAGGCGGCTCGTTTCAGCCACGAATACTCCAGGTCTATCGCCGTGCCCATGGCATAGAACGCCGGCACGAGCAATAACCCTGTCAGTATAACCATTCTAACTGTGTTACGTATGTTGTCAGTTACTTGCATATCAGATGCTTTCCCTTTCAATTTTCCTTTCAATTTTCACTTTTCAATTCTCAATTTTCTGAATCTCCAATGGAACGCAACTGCCGCAAGAGTCAGTGCAACCACAAAGCTGATCCACATCCCTCGTGCCCCAAGTCCTGCGGGGAACATCAGCGCGTAGCCTAATGGTAGTGCCACCAGCACGTACGCGATGACCGTTATCCACATTGGCACTTTGACGTCCGTGACGCCGCGGAGCATGCCTGCGCCTACGCATTGCAGACCGTCAGCGTACTGGAACAGACCTGCGAAAATGAGTAGTTCGGCAGCAATCTGTATCACCTCGGGATCACTGGTGAACAGGTAAGGGATATAGTTCCTGAGTCCGATCATCAGTGCCGCGCCAATGGTGTTCATCAGCAGCACGAGGTGAATACTGGCGTTAGCCGCCATCCGCATGGCGTGCATGTCTCCCAAGCCGTACTGGTGCGATACGCGGATTGTTGTAGCCGAACCAACGCCGAGCGAGAGCATGAACGCAAAATCCGCCACCTGATTAGTAACCTGATGTGCGGCGAGTGCCTCCTTGCTGATCCAGCCGACCATGATAAACGAGATAGTGAACAAAACCGTTTCCATCGTCGTTTGCAGCCCGATAGGAAAACCTACGGTAGCCAGTTCGCGCAATATGCTGCGGCTGTTCTGCTTGCGGCTGAACAGACTGAGATAATGCCTCCAGTCGCGTTTGCAGGCTATTGCGATGATGAAGGCTACCGGCATCAGCACCGTGGCGATCAGGCTCGCCAGACCGGCACCGTAAGCACCCATCGGTTCGGCACCCCAGTGGCCGAAGATGAACACCCAGTTTAGCAATATATTCACCAGATTAAGCACGAGGCACACCAGCATTGCCACTATCGTGTTGCCAACCCCCTCCAGAAACTGCTTTTGTAGAATGAACAGCAGGAACGGCAGCAGACTCAGTATGCGCATGATCATGTACGGCCGTGCCGCCTCTACCACCGCGGGGTCCTGCCCCATTAAAGGCATCAGTGGCACGCATGCTGCAAGCAGCAGGGTAGTGATGCCGCCCAACAGGAGCGTGAACCATAATCCGTTCTGCAGAAGCGATGATACGCGCTCGTCTTGCCTTTGTACGAACGCTTGCCCGACCAAAGGGGTAATGCCCATCAGAGCGCCCATCGAAAACACCATGAACGTGAAGAACACGCCGTTGGCAAAGCTCACCGCAGCCAGATCGGTTGTGCTGTAATGCCCGACCATGATGCAGTCAGCCAGTCCGACAATAGCAGCACCCAACTGGGTGAGCATTACGGGAAAAGCCACAGCAAGATTACGGCGGTAATACGGCACGTATTCCCGCCACAGTGCAACAACTTTCTTTCGCGTCGTTTGTATGTCTGACGACCGCAGATGCATAATTTGCCACAAAGTTACGAAAAAAATGCTAAAATAGCAAATTTCCTTAGAATTTTTTGCGTTTTTTTGTGAAATTATACCTTTTTAGAAAGGAAGGGCGGTTCTGCGTCGGGGTTTTGACGTGCGTATCGCAACTCTTGCATGATCATTGTACGCACAAAGGCGTCGAATCGTTTGTAACGTTTTTTAGTGCCGGTATGCGGGTCGTAAAGTGCGAATGTGTCGGGTTTGGATCCGCGGGTAGTAGGAAGTTGCGCCTCAAAGCGATGTCGCCAATACTCGTAGAGTTTTGGCTTGTTGAGTGCATTTTCCTTGATTTTGTCTGCTTCTCTGAAGAGGTCCTGGTTGGCTTTTTCTTCGCCTTGTGCGGGTTTTTTCTTCCAGTCCCGCGGATGTAAGATGTCGTATGTTTCTTGCGGTCCCAGGCCAATGATTCGTTTGCGTGCGTCGCGAAAGCGTTTGACACGATGGATGTGTCCGGGCGAGGTTGCGCCGCGGATTTCGTCAATGCCCGGTGTAAGTCTTTCTCTTGCCATACTATTCGATTAAATCACACAATAACCACACAATAACCACGCAATAATCACCCAATACAGTATCGATGCAATGCGCTTGCAATCGATGTTCGGGCTCGATTGCCGGCTGGTGAATTACGGGTGCAAAGATACAAAAAATATTTGACATTTGCAAATGTTTGGGCAAGAAAGTGTGAAAAATATGCGAGATTGCTTTAAGTAAACAAAGAACGCCTACTGTTGAGTGGCGTTCTTTGTGAATATTTAGTACAACATGCTTTGAATAGAAGACAGCGAGGGATTGCAGTCTATAACCTTCCATTGATAACCACCTGCATCAAATTCAGTAAGATCAATCAGCGTGTATCTGGTATTATCACCGAATGTTACTTTGTATGTGACAAAATACCCTGTATATGAGTTGCCTAACATCTGCTCATTTAAGCTCCAGTCAAGCATCTCTACACTTTTGATTTTCTGATTTTTGGGGACTTTTTGATAATCTCCCAGATTATTACAGACAGCCAATACACGATCCCAATTTGTCGTTCCCCATTGCATGCTTAACGTTTTGTCATATACAGCCGTCAAGAGATCATCATCCTCAGCATGAGTTGGAGTCAAAAGAGCAGTACAGGAAGAGAGCAGAAATGTACATAGTACAATTAATGCAATAATAATTCGTTTCATTCTGTTGTATTATTAGGGTTACGTTTAACATAAGCACAGACGTTTGCCATTTCTTTATAATACGTGCCAAACAGATAGAACAGATACAAATCAATGCCTCCGGAAATCACGTAAGTTACAAAGTCTCCGGCAGGTTCACTAATCTCACCTGCGATAATCGCAATCACAAAACATCCTAATCCGAGGTACACATAGTTTCGCAGTAATTCTGCAGTCTTCTTGTGCCACGAACTGAGATTAGTCCATTTCTGAGATAACCTGCGCGCCCAAATCACCTGAACGATTATAAAGGCAATATAGAATAGAGCAAGAATTAATGCGACATCATCCCCCATCTCTGCAATTCCGAAAATAATATTCAGTACGCCTAATACGAGATATCCCCATTTCAAGAAAGTTGTCATGCTTCCTGATACTTGATATTCCGGCTTAACAGTACCCAGCGAAACTTCTATGGCATGAATGATATAGAAATTGACAAAAGGAATAAGATAATTCAGCAAGAAACATACTAAGCAGAACAAAGCTCCAAAAATACCTTTGTTATGCGCATGCTCAATGCCATCAACAAGACTTGAGATAGAGCAAGAATCCCCCGAAAAGATACAAACAATCGCAGCCAATATTGTTCCGTACGTTACCCATTGGGCGACAGGAAGTATCTTCCCGAGATTCTTTGCAACCTCCAATTGCTTCTTATAGCCGTCGGCAGATTCATTTAACTGCTCGTTTAAGTTTGTTTCCATGTTCATCAAAGTGCGTTTGCTAATATTATGCCAAGAACAATGAATGCGATGAATCCCCACGACAAGATGAGCTCAAAAATCTCAAGACCGGATTTCTTGGTGTTGGGAAGGGAATCCAAAATGCCATATATCTCCCACACCTTTTCATCGGCCTTCAAAAGACTTTTGGCACCTGTCACATTTTCAAAAAAGCCCATAAAATCCTTATATGTATACAATCCTCCTATTTTCAACACCTTTCCATCGGGAGTAGTAAGTTCGTATAATCGGCCAAGTGCGGGTTGCAACAATAGCCTCCATGCAGTTGTCCGTCGAACTTGGAGATCATTTATCGGAGAAGAGAACTTCCGCCCGTCGAAAAATTCGAGATACAGAACATCATCCTCAATTTTGAAGATCTTAAGTCCATTAAACCCAGGCTTGTTGATCCATTTCTCACAGCCTGCTTCAAATAGTACATTTTCCATAATTTG
>Ga0310694_10003142_pt1 | contig 16340 bp, 16 predicted proteins | sample 174DNAGHGhighgp2_FD_203884 | JGI IMG/M metagenome (GOLD analysis project Ga0310694, IMG submission 203884) | Sheep rumen microbial communities from Palmerston North, Manawatu-Wanganui, New Zealand - 1742 DNA GHGhigh gp2 (v2) (version 2) | ecosystem: Host-associated > Mammals > Digestive system... | reverse complement strand
AAAAACGGTCTAAAGCACGAACTTCTTCCTGGTAAAAAAAGGTATTCTTAGATGGGGCGATTTTCTTGGCATACTTCCTTTTGGCCAACTCATCAATGTGCTCTTCATTCACCTCTGATTTAAAGCCCAGAGAATTGAGTTTTGCCACGTCTTCTTCTGCAATGCGCAATCTCCAGATTACCTCAAAACAATGTATCTTCTTCTTTGCAAATTCTTTTATGGCCTTATAAAAGTCCTCGAAAGATTGGTCCGCTCGATATTTCAATTCAAGAAAGAGGAACTGCTTGCTATATCCCTCATATATCAATTGAACACACAAAGCTGATACGAGCGCGTCAAGCCTCCCAACATGTTCAGGCATAGCATTTTCATCCCAATTGGGACAATCCAAAAGCATCTTATCCATGGCCGAAAGAAGACCTGTTAGATAGGATCCTTTATTTTCATCTATACACTTGTTTAGGCAGAACTGAATCCGATCCACATCAGGCATCTTGGCAGGAAGCTTATCCGAATTCTTTTTGAGGAACTCGTCTATTTCCTGTACTAACAGATCCCGCGTATACGATTCGAACTTTAGACAAGTATCGGCTTTCAACAATTCTATGGTTTCTCCTGCCAGTGCCTTGACGGTCTCAAAGGTTTTTACCTTCATCTCACTGCACCGTTGTATGATATTCCGCGTTTCTATGAGAGAAGTAAACACGTTATTATTCCTCACCCGATATGTGTCCAAAGTCTCCTTATGCAACAACTCCAACACACGACTCTTCACATAGTTCTGTACATCTGCGTTATTCATCTCTTCAGTAAAAACATCAAATATTTTTTGATAATTACTTATAAAAATAGTAATTTTGTAATCTAAAAGGAAAAACCGCCCCTTGGGGGGAGCAATATAAAGGGAGCGCATCGTTCTTGTACAGAGAGCTTTTGTTCCGCGGAATGAGTCACCTCCCTATGTTTAGCACCGCTTCGGCGGTGCTTTTGTATATACAAAGGTATGTCTATTTTTGCAGTCTTGCAAGATTTTCAGAGGAAACATCAATAAACGGCATTTTTGTGCAAAAAATAAAGTACCACTTGCGTTTTTCATTTATTTTTCTCATCTTTGCAACATGCCGCAAGAACCAGATAAGTTTATGCCCTTTTCTTTTGGGCCCATCGTAGAAGAAGCGATGTCCGAGCACATAGGTTCCTTTCTACGAATCCGGATGGCTCTTGATATCTCCATTATTGTTGTGCCTATCAGCTATAACAAAAAACGAGTTTGCCGGGCCTCTGGAATGAGTTATGCCGAACTTAATACATTCTTGATCAAACATGGCTTTAGTGCCGATGGGAAACACATTGGATACGAGGCGATGGAGAAGCTTGAGAAATGGTATCTTAAAAAGCTCAGACGATATCTGAGGAATGGGCTTTCTGCCGAAGATGGAAAAGAAAAGGTCGTTTTTCTCGAGTTCTGCAGAAAATACAAGAAAGCCGGACGCAAATCCGTTAAGTCTTGGAAAGATATTGACGAAGAACGTGTTCTGCAAGCCTTCCGCGATGAGTGCGAAGGCACTGCCCCTAGTGAACCGTATTATGATTGCAGGCAAACACTCTTCGCTGCTATTTATGCGTCATACCTATTTCATACCAGATGTCGCGTAACGAATTATTCCTGGTTATCTAAACCAATCATCTTATTCATAATAAGCCATCGGTATCATATATTCATTACCGAAAGCGACTCCAATGCGGATGAAAAAGTAGAGTTTTCTGATCTATTGTTTAATCCGCCTTGGAATGCCGTGCCTTATGGGCTTGCCTCCTAGGCAACTCACATAGAATGCTTATGAATAAACAAGCTATTATCAAAGCAATCAAGCAAAGCAACATACCCATTGACCAAAAACAGGAAATCCTGCAAGCGATACAACATAAAACCAATCCGGGACAAATCGTTCAGATAATCATAGACGCCCTGAACCTTGGGGTCAACTTCTTAAGCAAGTTTCCTCCCTAGCCAATAATAAATGTATATGAACTTAGGAAATGCAATAATGACTCTTCGGAAAGAGAAGAAGATCAGCCGAGTAAAACTAGCAGAGCGCAGCCACCTTTCGATAACTGCACTCTACAACATTGAGAATAACCTGTCCTTCCCTACCAAAGAGACTATCGACAGGATTTGCACATCGCTGGAAGTTCCTGTTGCTTTTCTTTTGTTCTACACCATAACTGAGGATGATGTTCCTGAAGATAAACGAGATCTGTTCCGCTATCTTCAGGAGCCCATGAAGAAATTTTTGATGGATCAATGAAAGAGATGCCCGGGACAAACCCGGGCATCTCTTTGTTCAAAGGGAAGCTGCTTCACCAATCTTCATCCATCGCATCCGGCCATACTACTCAACCGTGTGCCGATGCAGCCCCAACTCGTGGGCAATCCGCACACAGTTTAGTCCTTTTGATTTTAATTCCTTAACTCTGTACCACATTACGAGTTTCCTCTTCGGACCCGTGATTCCTTGTGCATCCATAGCCTTAGTATTTATCGTGATTTACAAAGTTATGGATATCTTTGTATTTCTCAGCTAAGGTGTTGATTTTACTCTACGAAAATATGTCGATTTACCTTTACCCCAAAATGACGGTTCGAAGTAACTCATTAAATCAATCCTCAACCTTCCCGAAATAATAACCATGGACCCACCTTTGTCCTTTCTCTTCCATATGGATAAGATAGAATCCCTCATCTCCTTTGATCTTAATTAAGTGAACCGCCAACAGTTCCATTATCAGCGTAATCCATTCCTTGATCTTGACTTTGTAATAATCATAGTCATACTTAGAACCAAAAGGATTATATGAGTGCAAAACTCGCCCACACTTATCGTATATCTGAACGAACTGTTCCCGAGTAAGGAAGCCTGATTCTTTGTTTTGCAAATCTCTGGTCACGCCATCTTGTTGAGCAAGCACCTCTCGCACAGCTATTGGATAAAAGCCTGGATTGAGCCGCTCTATATCTTGTAATATCAACTTTGCATTCCAGTAATGAGAATACTTCTTTCCTACAGCCTCGAATTCCTCTTTATTAACGACAAGAGACCCCATGGATATCTGTTCCAATATCTTTCTAATCTGCAAACACATGAATTCGATATTACTGGCATTATACAACGTGGTCGTATGGCCCTTTAACATCTCCCAAACCACGTGAATGCGCAATTTAATCTCATTCATTTGCGCGCAATACAACTCGAGATCTTTATTGATCTTGTCGCTGTCCATCCGCAATTATAGTCTATTCTATCACGAATCAAGCCGCCTACAAGCTCATCCTGTACACATTCGTTTCCCGCTTCTCGAAGCCGAGGGCCTCGTAGAGGGCGATGGCCTCCACGCGGGCGGGGTTCGAAGTGAGGCGAAGGTCGATGGGAGCGAGCTTGCTCTTGGCAAAGTCGATGATGCGCTGCAGGAGGGTGCGGCCGATCCCCTGGCCCCGATAGGCCGGCAGGACCACGACATCCTCGACACTCGCCTTGCGGCCGGTCGGCGACTCGAAGACACACAGCGTGGCGCATCCGACAATATGCTTCTCATCGTTCTCCGCGATGAAAATCCGCGTTCCCGGCGCCGCCACCGAACGCTGCTGCTGCAGCGCAGTGACCTTCAGCTCGGCGTTCAACTCCTTCATCAGTCCCAACAAATCCTCGATCTGGGACTCGCTCAAAGTGCAAAGTTCAAGATATCTCATTGTATTAGGCAATAGTTTTAATGCGTTTGGATAATTTGTTGTTTATGCAAATATAATAAAAAATGAGGAAGGTTCGTCATTCCGGGCTTGACCCGGAATCTCCCTCACATTGTCATTTTTTACCTTATATTTATAGGAATTCTCCACCAATTTTCGTAAATTTGAGGCTTGTAGAGTTGAAAATAAACAACAAATAATACCTAACACTATGGTTCAAAAGCATTTCTACGAAGCTCCCGAGTCGGAGCTGCTCCTCGTGAAATTCGAGGGGAATTTCTGCGCGACCGGTGACGGCACCTGGGACGGTTCCCTCCCTGGGGGCACAACCTGGAACCCCACTACTCCTACCGATCCAAATCCTTATGGTCTGGAATAAAAACGAGATGACTATGAAAAAGTTTTTCCATTCTTTGATGGTCCTCACGGCCGCCGCCACGGCGTTTGCTTCTTGTACCAAGGAAGTCGACACTCAGGACAATGTGACCCCTGGCCAGAAAATGAAGACCATTACGGTCAAGACCGACATCGGCACCCGTACGACTCTTGATGCTGACCACGAGAACATCATTTGGAGCGCTGGCGATAAGATGAGTATCTTCAATGATGCAAACACAACTAATTTCGAGGCAACCTACACTGCTGGTGCTGACCTGACCGTTGAAGTGCCAGAGGCAACTGAGGTAATCTATGCTCACTATCCGTATTACAGCGGGAATGAAAGCGGACCCACCAATGTGAGCGTGTATATATCGAATGCCCAGACCCAAAAGAACCCCGGCGAACTGAACGGCTACTACTACCCCATGGTCGCTAAGGGAACCGTTACCGCTGATAACAAGGCTCTTATTTCGCTTTATCCCGTTGCATCCGCCCTTGCTCTGAACATCTACCATACCGGTCTCCAGGGCACAGAGAGCGTCTTGTCTGTAAAGGTCACACCCTCTTCTGTCAACACGGGTTTCATCGGTCGCCAGATTACTAATCTGACTGGGAATAAAATTCAGTACACGCAAGCCGAGTCTTCCGATCCAATTACAGTTACCCTTACGAATGCACTGGCTCTTGGCAGTGTTAAACCCACAAATCCTCAGACATTTGCCGGTCAGATTTATGTCTGCCTCGCCAAGCAGAGCTATGCCAACGTGACTTTCGAAATCCAGACCACGAAAGGGACCTATACCATTACTTCCAACGAGACAGCTTTCGACTGTGTCAATAATGATTTCGTTCCCGTTAACATCAATCTGGCAAGGGCAACGTATAAAGCGCCAATTGATCCCACATCCTACTCTTGGACTCTTGTAAAAGATGCTCTCGCCGTTGGTGATAAGGTTGTCATTGCTGCCGCGGGTTCTGATGTTGCAATGAGCACGACACAAAACAATAATAACCGCGGTCAGATTGCTATTGAAAAGAGTGACAATACATTAACCGCTGTCGCTGATGTTCAGGTCTTCGAAGTTGTGGTAGGTTCTGCAAACAACTCTTTTGCTTTGAAGTGCTTAAATGGCGATCAAATTGGGAAGTACATTGCTGCAGCATCAAGCAGCAGCAATTATATGCACTCTGTTACGGACGTGAATAATAATTCTTCCTGGATAATCAGTTGCGCAACGGATAATGGCATTGCAACAGCAGTTGCACAAGGCACATATTCAAGGAACACGATTCGTTATAATTCAGATACAAACAACGGCCAACTTTTCTCATGCTATGAGAGTATGCAGAAACAGAGTGATATCGTGTTCTATCGCGCCGGTCTTCCTTATGCCAATCTCTCTTTCCCCGAGGAATCTTACACGGTGAATCTTGGAGAGACATTTACGGCACCGACGCTTACGAATCCTCATAGCGTGACCGTGACCTACGCTTCCAGCAATCCTGGAGTCGCTGACGTAAATGCTTCTACAGGAGAAGTTACGCTTGTTTCCGCTGGTACAGCCATCATCACAGCCTCTTTTGTCGGCAACGAAAACTATAGTCCTGATTCTGCCAGCTATACCATTAAGGTTGTCGACCCTGACGCTCCAGTTCCTGATCCTGAAACCATCATATTTGCGAATCTGGGTCTTGAAAACGGCGTCCAGTACAGTGACCCGTTTAATGGTGGCAATTTTACTGTTACATTCGGTGGTGGTGGAAATGACGGTAAGTATTATACCACTGGTTCTGGTATCCGTACTTATCAAAACGGAACGATTACAGTTGCGTCGGCAGATTACACGATTGTCAAGATTGAATATACCTTCAGCGATGAAAGCAATGCACCAAAAACCAACGGTTATTCAATCAATATCGGTTCCTTAACTCCCGGAGCCACATCCGTTTGGACTGGTACCTCTAAGAGTGTTGTTTTGACAAAAACTTCAAGTAACCAGTGGCGACTTCAGTCTGTTAAAGTCACTTACGGAAAGGAAGGAGGCGACACTCCGTCCAAGACATTGTCTTCAATCACGGTAACCCCTCCTACCAAGACCGCCTATACTGTTGGTGAAGCTTTTGATGCCACGGGAATGGTTGTCACTGCAACCTATTCTGATGCGACCACCGCTGATGTGACCTCCTCCGTCACCACCGACTTTGCGACCCAGGTCTCAAGTGCTGGCAACAAAACCGTGACTGTTTCATACACTGAGGATAGTGTCACTGCTACGGGTTCATTCGCAATCACTGTAAGTGCTTCTACGGGCTCTACGACGGCGAATTTTGTCTTCAATACAGATGCAGGCATCGCTGTATTAGGCATTGAAAAACCTGCTTTGAGCGATGGAACAAAACTTGAAGGACCTTACACAATCGACGGCGTAACTATGGCCGTAGAACATGCTAGTACTGATACCCGTATTTGGAACGCATCCGGAACCCTCGATTTGAGAATATATAAGAACGGAGGCAAGTTGACCTTCACCGCTCCTACGGGAAAAGTTATTAAAACAATTGTCATCACTGGCGGCGCTACAAATGTGTTCACAGTTAACCCTTCAGGTTATAATAATGGGACATGGAGTGGAAGTGCCAATTCCGTATCCTTTACGGCTACTGGAACTGGAAAGATTAACACCATCGCCGTCACCTACCAGTGAGGGGAATCCGGAGACAACTCCGGGGGTGGAGACACCATAGCTGACGATTCCGGATTTGGAACGGGGTGGCTGGAGCTGCCCCGCTCCACCACCGGGAGCAATTTGATGGAGGGGATCTACCGGGAAGGACCCAGAAAACGCAATTACACGTATCTGTACGACCGGTCGATGTTCTCGTCCATGTGGATCGCCTATCCGCTATATTCGGCTACCCTCCAGAGTGGATCGAACTCTGCGGACTGGGCGCCGGCTACCGGCAATGGCTTTGGAACCAACAATTCCAACGGCTATCAGATCAATGTCTGGAGCAACAGCTACAACGTGTATTACGGGGACACGGAGTATTCCGAAAACTTCTCCACGAGTGGAAGAGAGTATTACGCACGTGGCCACCAGATCCCGGATGCCGACCGCCAGAGCAATTCGACCATGCTCGCGCAGACGTACTATGCCATCAACAGCACGCCGCAGATCCAGAACAAGTTCAATGGCGGAATCTGGCAGCTGCTCGAGCAGGCGGTACGCACGCAGGCCAGCAGAACGGACACGCTGTATGTCGCAACCGGTCCCCTGTTCTACAGACAGGACATCGCCGACACGCAAGAGCCGATCTGGATTAGGCCCAAGGGCGATCCCACGAAAACCTGCCCGGTTCCCAAGTATTACTGGAAAGTTCTCTTGAAGGTCAATCGGGACGCCTCCGGCAATGTAACGAGCGCAAGCACGATCGGCTTCTTCTTCGAGCACAAGCAGTACGACAACGGCCAATACGCCAATTACGTGGCCAGCGTAAACGACATTGAACTCCGAACAGGACTGGACCTCTTCGCCAACCTCCCGGACGACATCGAAGAGACCGCCGAGAACAACACCAACTGGCAAACCTTCCAGAACTTCTAAACACAATGTCTTAGTCTGAAAAAAGTTGACCCGATTTCGAGTCAACTTTTTTGGCTAACACCCCCTGAGGTTTACGCAGAATAACCATCCTTTGGTAGGATTTCCCACTGGAATTCTGTAATTTTGCTCCCCGAAATTCCGCGCGCTGCGGATAGACTTAGACTAAAAACTTAGATTATGAATAAACAAACATTCTACGAGGCCCCGGAGGCCGAGTGCTTGGTAGTGTCCACCGAGCGGCGCTTCCTGATTGAAAGTCCCACTGATTTCGAAGAACCCGCCACAATGACCACCCTCAAAGACCAGTCGGAGGGTGGCGTTTGGGGATGGATGTAAAGGAGGGCCGTCTATGAAAAAGTCAATTCTTTTCCTGGCCTGCGCCGCCATCCTGTCCGTGGGCTGCGCAAAAGTCGAACGCGAAGATCCCGCCCCAGAAAATGGCAAGCGCCATTTGACCCTCAGAGCCACTGTCGATGAGCCCGGCACCAGACTCTCTGTCACCAACTCGGGCAAATTCTCATGGCAGCAAGACGATGAGATTGTCTATTTGACAGAAAGCGACGGATTATATAACGACCCGAAATGGGCACAAACATATAGTGACGCCCCTACGGGAGATTTCGAAATCGAGCTTGAGGAAGGCGAGACTGTCCGCTATGCGATGTACCCTCTCTCAGAATTTAGCGAATTCAACACGTCTGCCAATGCCCCCGTTTTCGGTTTGGATGACAACTATGAATACAAGCTTGGCTCCACCTACATGCCCATGCTCGGATCCAACATCACGATCGAGGATGACAATATGCTGAAAGCCTCCTTCAGGGCCGTCGGAGGCGTCCTCAAATTGACTGTCAAAAACTTTCCAGTTGATGAGGAAGATATCGAGAAACTGAGATTATCAGTGCCGTACAAAAAGATTACCGGTGCCTTTCCGATCCAAGAAGACTCCGAAGGCGTGAAGTACATCGAAACAGTGGACAACACCTCGGAAACCAATCATATTGATTTCTATTTTAGAGGGGGCTACTACGAAAAGACGATGACATTCTATTTCCCTCTCCCCTGCGGCACCTACAACGATTTGAAGTTCACCTTGTTCGATGGAGAGGGTGATCCCATTTTCTCCAAGACCGCCCATATTGACGGCGGACTTACCGTCCATCGCAACGAGGTCATCACCGCACCAAACTTGATATTATAACACAAGCAGGGACCCCCAAGTTGGGGCCCCTGCCGTTTTCTGTTTCGTTGGTTTCGCGGACGCTGTACCCCCTTACAACCTCAAATGCGCCGGCTTCATCAGGTGGCTTTTCAGCTGGACGAAGAAGGTGCGGAGCATCGACTCGGGATAGACGAGCTTGTGTTTCCATTCGCCGCGGCGCCAGCGGCGGTAGCGCCAGAGCCATTGGGAGAGGAGGAAGGAGGGGCAAGGATCGTTGAATTCGGGAAAGAAAAGGTCCTCCATCACGCGGGTCTCGGCAGAGTGCCGACCGCCAGGGAACAGGGCCTCCGAGAAGCCCAGATAGTCCACGCAAATCCCGTTCAAAACCCGATAAAAAGCCAGCATTCCAACGGATTCCACAAAAGCCTCCAATCCCTTCCAGTCAATCCGGTCGTGGTACTTCTGCACGAAAGTGCCCCAGTCCAGAATCTGCCGGAGGCTAGTATGCTCACCGGCGAAATGCGCGGCCGTGTGCCGCAACAAAAACAGGGCGTTGAAGTCCGGAGAGGGCAGATAAACCGGTTGCCCGTCGATATCAACGGCCTCCTCCCCCACCAATGCCAGCTCCTTCAGGCGCGCCTCCACGACCTTGCTTGAGGGATGCGAATGGACATTGACGAAATCGTAGTGGTTCTCGAAGAACTGACCCTCGAAATGGAAGGTCGTGTGATGATGGTGGGCATGACTGACCGGGATTCCCATCTCGTCCTCCAGCATCCGGTCCGCGCGCTCGTACTCCCCGAAATTCCAGATGTCCACATCCCCGCAGGGCCGATGCTCCGGCACGGGATAGTTCAGGCATAGCCCATACCCCTTCAGGACCATCATCCGGAACCCGTGCTGCGCATAGACCGACGCCAGATGGCCGATGGTAGCCCGGTACACCGGATACCGCTGCACATACATCTCGTACACCGTCGCCAGCCACTGCTTCTTGAGGTTCCGGTCCATATCCACCGTCACCATCCCCGCCTTATAGAGCCTCGCATACCCGTCCCAAGCAATCGCCGTCACCTTCTGCGCCGATGCCAACTCCGCCACCGCCCCCCAATCCACATCAGGCGGCGTCGGCACCAATTCCATCTCGGGATGAATGCCGAGGCGGACGAGATAAAGGAGGAAGGACGCGGAAGGGGACATCGTCTATCGCCTATTCTGGTTTCTTGTCCAGCACCTCGTACACGGAGTTGTTGCTCTTGTACTCCGGCACGATCTCCTTCATCTTCCGAACGGTGTCCATATTGTCGAACTTCTTGGCAATGTCCACAAGCTCGTCGATTTCCTTCGCGACTTCGTCGTAGTCGTACTCGCGTACCTGCGCAATCCTGATCTTTTCGTGGAAGGTCGGTTTCGTGCCTTCCATCTCGTTCAGGACTTCTTCATAGAGTTTCTCGCCCTCGCGCAGGCCGGTGTACTTAATCTCCACATTCTTCGCGTTAGAGAGCGCGATCATCCGCTTAGCCAGGTCCGCTATCTTCACGGGCTTTCCCATATCAAAGACGAAGATCTCGCCGCCATTCCCCTTCGTGCCAGCCTCGAGAACGAGCTTACAGGCCTCCGGAATGAGCATGAAGAACCGAACAATCCGCTCGTCCGTCACCGTCACCGGGCCTCCCCGCTTGATCTGCTCCCGGAACAACGGAATCACGGAGCCATTGGAACCCAGGACATTGCCGAACCGCGTCGTCACAAACTGCGTGTAGTTCGCCCCGTGTGCTTCCTTCTGAAGCTTCTGATTCAGGCTCTGGACGTAAATCTCGCAAATGCGCTTGGAGCAACCCATCACGTTCGTCGGGTTCACGGCCTTGTCGGTCGAGACCATCACGAACTTGTCCACCCCGTACTTCACGCTCAAATCGGCGAGGATCTTGGTGCCGGCGATGTTGTTCAGGACGGCCTCGGAAGGGTTGTCCTCCATCATCGGGACGTGCTTGTAAGCAGCGGCGTGGAAGACGTACTCCGGACGGAAGGAACTGAAGATGTACTCCATCCGGGTGCGGCGGTCGATGTTCGTCACGACCACGTCGGCCGGGATGTCCGGGAATTCCCGCTTCATCATCAGGCGGATGTCGTGCTGGGGCGTCTCGGCCTGGTCGATAAGCATCAGCCTCGCGGGCTTGAACGCAGCCACCTGGCGGACGATTTCCGAGCCGATGGACCCGGCCGATCCGGTGATGAGCACCCGCTTCCCGCGGAGCAGCTCCTCGACCGATTTCAGGTCCACCCGGATCTCCTGCCGCGGCAGCAGGTCCTCGACGGAGACCTCCTTGAGCTGCATGTTCTCGACTTCCTCGTCGCTCAGGACGCCGTTCTTGACGCTCGCTTCCTTCGCCTGCTGCGACATGTAGATCTTGCAGCCCGCGTTGATTAGGATATCCTGGACCCTCTGATTCTCGCGGAACTCATTGACTCGCAAGGGGCTCACGAGCACAGCTTGGATACCCTCCTTCTTCACGATCTCAGCAAGGTCCTCGTCCAGCGTGAACACCGGCACGCCCAGCATCTGCATCCCCTTGATGCGCTTCTCGTGCGTGATGAATCCGCGCAGCTCGAACCGCGCCGGATTCTCGGACCGGATGTACTTGGCCACGCCTGCGCCGCCGGTCAACGCACCATAAATCAGCACCCTCATCGCCTGAGAGCTAGAGTTCGTGACATCGTAGAGTGTCTTCACAATCATCCGCATCACCAGCATCAGCATCGCAGCCAGGACGAAAGTCGCGAAGATCTGCAATGGCCTCATTTCCGCCATGGACCAGACACCGAAATGCTTGAAAATATAGTGCGCCGCAATTGCCAACGCACAGGTCAATGCATTGGCATACACAACTTTGAGCAGGTCCACGAACCCGGAATACCGCACAACTCCCGAATACGTCCGGAACGCCCTGGCACCGATCCAACTAAGGACGGAGTACATCAGCATAAGGTACAGCAGCGAGAAGCGGTACTCGATGGTCGCGTCAGTCCGATGGAACGCCCAAAAGACGAAAGCGGTAGATACGAACACAATAACCGTGTCCGCCAAGACGACGCACCAATAAGGGAAAACCCGCTTGTTGAAGTGGCTGGTCACAAACCGGGACAGCCAGTTGGGGTTATTAATTTCAGACATTATTTAGGTTTTAGTTTTTATCAATTATTTGTCATTCGAAACTCGTCTTGTCATTCCGAGCGAAGCGAAGGAATCTCTTTTCCCCTCATTCCGGGCTCCCTCTTCCTCATTCCGGGCTTGACCCGGAATCTCCTCACCATCACCGCCAAACTCCCCCCTCCAAACGCCCCAAGCGTATTCATCACCAAATCCGTCAACTCGAAATACCCCACCCCGAGGGCCAGTTGCAGACTCTCGATTCCGAGCGAGAGTCCCAGGCCGGCCAGGGTCACATATCCGATCTGGCGCCCGGCCCTGAGCCGCCTCGTCGAGGACAGAAGCTCCGAAAGAAAGAGGCCGAACGGGACGAATACAACGACATTGGAAATCAGTTCGGCCCATCCGTATGTGCTGGGATGCACAAGCCGGTCCATCCCCAAAGTAACGCCGGATCCGTGCGGGAAATAGCCGAAATAGCGGATGAATACCGCCGTATCCAGCAGGAACAGGCCAGTGAAAACCGTCAATCCCAAAGCAACCGCCCCATACACCGCACCCTTCCTCCGAATCCCGAACAGCAAGCCCGTCACCACAGCCGCCGCGCAAATAATCACCCAATGCTCCCACGGAATGTGGGAGAGGATATTGTGGACATAGGGCGGCAGGACCGAAGAGATCATCCTAAGCGAGCAGTCCCTTGATTATCTCCACATAATTCCCAATCACATACTCTACATCCTCATCGGAAAGCCTCGTATGCAACGGCAGCGTCACCTCGTTTTCGAAGAGATGATACGCATTCGGGAAGTTGTTGATATTGAACCCCAGGGCACGGTACGCCGTCATCATCGGAAGCGGCTTGTAATGCACGTTGCAGGCAATCCCCCGCTCCGCCATCTTGACGATCACCTCGCGCCGCTCGGCGTCGGACCGCCCCAGCAACCGCGTCAAATACAGATGCCTGCTCGAGGCAAAGTCCGGCCCGTAATGATTCATCACCGCCACCGGGAGATCCTTCAAAGCATCATTATAGCGGCCTATAATCTCTCGCCTCCGAGCCAGCATCCCTGGATACCGCCTCAGCTGCGCCAGGCCGATGCCCGCCATGATGTCCGTCATATTGCACTTGTACCAAGGGCCGATGATATCGTACTCCCAAGCCCCCAGCTGAGTCTTGGCCAATGCGTCCTTGTTCTGCCCGTGCAGCGAATACAACTGCGACAGGCGGTACAGGTACGCATTCCAGGTCTCCCCTTCCATATGCGGAACCATCGACCACGGATCGTGAGAAACCGGCTCCTCCCCGAAAGGAAGATTCCAAGTCATCGCACCGCCTTCGGCCGTCGTCAGATTCTTCACCGCGTGGAAACTGAACGAAGAGAAGTCCGCAATCGCACCGGCCATCTTGCCGTGACGACTGGCACCGAACGCGTGAGCACAGTCAGCGGCAACGATGATCCGGCCAAACCGCTTCTGGATTTCATTCGCAGGCCGGAACAGAGACTTCTTCGCCTCGACAATCTGGAAAACCCGATCATAATCACACACAATTCCGCCCAGATCAACCGGGCAAATCACCTTCGTCCGCTCCGTGATCGCGTCCGCCAGCTTGTCATAGTCCATCTCCACACAATCCTTCTGCGAATCCACCATCACGACCCGGCAACCAACGTGCTGTGTCACCGATGCCGTGGCCGTATAAGTATACGCAGGCACAATGACTTCGTCATCATGGCCCACACCAATCAGGCGAAGAACCATCTCCATCGCCGCAGTGGCAGAGTTCAAACAAACTGCTTTCTGTGTTCCGCAATACTCCGCAATCTGCCGCTCAAATTCCTTGGTCTTAGGACCAGTTGTAATCCAACCAGAGCGCAGCGCTTCGGCCACTTCCTTCACCTCCGCTTCGGACATATCCGGAGGCGAGAAAGGGATATTTCTAAGTTTCAGATTCATATTCTATCTTATTGTTTTTCAAACGATTTAATCACATCCACATACTTCTTGGTTCCCACCTCTTTCGTGAGATTGTCCAAGATAAACTGGCGCGCATTCCGGCCCATCTCTTCGCATCGGGAAGGATCCGCCGCCAACGCCTTGATCGCGTCCACAAACTCCTGCACATTCCCTGCGTGGCTGAAGACACCGCAGTTGTTTTTCTCCAGGATTTCCTTTAATTCTCCCTCGTCAAAACTCGCCACCACAGGCCTTCCACACGACATGATGTTCCACGTCTTCGACGGCATCGCACTACCTCCCAAACCAGCCTTGCAAGAGACGATACAAGCGTCGCCCAGGGAGTATACCTGGCTCACTCTTTCCATCGGCTGCAAGGGATTCAAATGTACGTTCACCAGGTCCTCCGCAACGAGTCGCTTCCGGATTTCATCCTCCAGACCGCTTGTGCCGAACACGGCAAATTGCACTTCCGGCAAAAGGCTGGCGGCATCCAGGATAATGCTGATATTCTGCGCATTACCCAAGTTCCCCGCATATACGACCGTGAACTTCTCACGATCAAGACCGAATTCCTCGAACAACGGATTGTCCGCCTTGGCCACCGGCTGGACGGCGTTCTCGTCCACCCAATTATAGATCACCTCTATCTTCTCCTCCGGAACACCTTTGGCCATAATGTTCTTCTTGAAATCCTCGGAGATGACGATGATTCTATCAGCATTTCGATAAGTAAAGTCTTCAATTTTACGACCTATTTTCCAAAGAAGAGAATCTTTCTTCGCAAGGCCTGCACCGATCAAAGAATCAGGAAAAATGTCTTGGAGATTGTAAATAAATGGAATATTATCGCGTCGACTCTTTTTTACCAATGCAGCCATCGCTCCCTGTATGGGCGGTGTACTAGCTATAAACATTACATCACACCGCCTTGCATCCTTCGCAAAAACTCCTCTATTAAAATGTTTTATGGCACAAAGAAAATAACGGATAGCCCTCAAAATAGGTACACTACCTTCCGCGAACATTGAGAAACGGTGTATGATCATATTGCCACTAAAACGTTCCTCCCTCGTTATTCTTTTATACTTTTTCCTCGTCTCTGTATCAAGCCCTCGGCAAGGAGTTGGTGCATATGTTATCATCTTCCACCCCTGGTTAACAAACGCTTGATTACGGCCGACTCCCAAACCGCTCGAAGAAGACTGTTCCGGATAAGAATACGCTGTTAAATAAAGGATATTCATACAAGCTCATCAATTAATCTGTCAACAGTTTAACTTCAGTCACTATTCTCTCGGCTTCTGCAATTGCCTGCTGAACACTTTCTGCGACAACAATCACGTGTCCAGATCTATCTGAAGAAGACTTAACCTCGTGGACTACGTCACCAGGCTTTATGTAAATCTCGGAGTCATAAACATACTCTCGTTCCAATAGCTCTTTGCCGACAATCGATCTAAAAACTCCAGGAGCAGGTGTAAAGTATCTAATCGCTACTCCTTGGGGCTTCTCAAACGACCTTAAGTTTGGTTCATTCCCCATTGCCACATCTATAGCAGCTCCCACCATATCAATTCCCGTTGAAAGATGAGTCAACTTTGTAGAAATAAAGTCCCCTCCTAGTCGTGCTCCAATCTCCATGATATAAGGTTTTCCATCCTGGCACTTTACTTCTGCATGAGCCGCACAGTCATTCAGACGCAAAGCTTCGACCCCTTTTACTGCTGCATCGCGCACTGCGGCGACCACATCATCTGGAAACAACGACGGCTGGCTATGACCTAACTCAACGAAATATGGTGCCCCTGTGGTCTTCTTATCTGTTACTTGAAGGACGTTAACCTTTCCGTTCCATATGATAATCTCAACACTGAATTCCGGCCCTTCAATAAACTGTTCTATCATAACCGATGCATCACGGCTCTCATCTTTTGATCGTTGAAACAACGGTAAAAACTCTTCAAATGATAATCCTGGTTCAATTTCAGATATTCCTCGACTCCCGCTATTGCGAGAAGGCTTCAAAATAGCCTTCCCACCAATTGAGCGATACTGGTTGTATCCCTTCTCCACATCGCAAGTACAAAACGACTTCGGACTTGGCGCCCCATATGCTTCGAATGCCTCCCGCATTAAATGCTTGTTCGTAGCCCGTAGTGCAGTTTCACGCGAAATTCCGTGAAGATGCATTTTGTCATTGATATACCCCATTACATTCATTGCTACCTCTGAGCAAGGGTGTATAACCCCACAAATGCGCTCCTCCTTGGCAATGGTCAACAACTTCTCTTCATTCATTAACCCGCCCGGAACAATAGCCTTGTTCGCCAATAC
>Ga0310694_10003140_pt1 | contig 16341 bp, 14 predicted proteins | sample 174DNAGHGhighgp2_FD_203884 | JGI IMG/M metagenome (GOLD analysis project Ga0310694, IMG submission 203884) | Sheep rumen microbial communities from Palmerston North, Manawatu-Wanganui, New Zealand - 1742 DNA GHGhigh gp2 (v2) (version 2) | ecosystem: Host-associated > Mammals > Digestive system... | reverse complement strand
CTTTCGCCAGCTTGAACACCTTGCGGCGTTTTTTATGGGCGTTCACAGCCCTCTTAATACGTGCCATAGTTTATGTTCCTCCTTTGGCGGTTGGCTTATTTGTAGGGGATCAGCTTGCGGATGGTAGCGGCCTCGGCGTTGTTCTGCAGGGTGCCGCCCTGACGCAGGTGACGGATACGCTTGGTGGTTTTCTTATTGAGAATGTGGTTCACATTCATCTTCTTGTGCTTCACCTTGCCGGATTTGGTCAGGCTGAAGCGCTTCGCGGCTCCGCGATGGGTCTTTTGCTTGGGCATGAGTAGTTCCTCCTTCCGGAAAGTAATGGGTTATGCCTCGGGCTTTTGCTGCGCACGCTGCGCGGCGCGCTCGGCCTTGCTGGCTTTTTCCGCCTTGGGCGCCAGGATCATGATCATGTTGCGCCCTTCAATCAGGGGACGGCGTTCCACCGTGCCGACATCCTTGGTCCGCTCCGCGAAATCCTGCATCACCTTGAGGCCGATGTCGGAATGCGCGATCTGACGGCCGCGGAAGCGGATGGACACCTTCACCTTGTCGCCGCCCTGAAGGAATTTCACGGCGTTCTTGGCCTTGATGGCCACGTCGTTTTCCTCGATGGTGGCGGAAAGCTGCACTTCCTTGATGGCAACCACCTTTTGGTTCTTGCGCATTTCCTTCTCGCGCTTGGACTGCTCGAAGCGATGCTTGTCGTAGTCCATCAGCTTGCACACCGGCGGCTGCGCCGTGGGCACGATCTTGACCAGGTCCAGCCCGGCCTCCTCGGCCATTTCCAGCGCCTGTCGGGTGGGCATGATGCCCATTTGCGCCCCGTCCGCGCCGATGACGCGCACTTCGCGATCCCGGATTTCTTCATTGATGAGCAATTCAGCGGCTATGGTCGATACACCTCCCAAGAATTAACCAAACAAAAATTGGCGGGAGAAACCACCCGCCAATGCACATACTTTCCTTGTGATAAGGATGCCGTGACCCGCGCAAAACGTGATTCGCGTCGGAGAGAAGCGGGCAGCTTCTGCTTGAAACAGGGATATTATACAGAAGGGAGCCCGCTTTGTCAAGCATTATTTTTCTATTTTATGGCCGTTTTTGAGCTGTTTGCCGCATGCCGGGCGTTATTTCCGGTTCAGCTTGAAGGCCTGGTAGGTGACCACGATCTCCTTGGTGGCGTATACGTTGCCGTCGGCGTGCCGGGGCCGGCAGGTGACGGTGATCTTGGTGCCCACGGGGCACGCGGCTGTGGGGCGCAGGCGGCCGGCAGTGCTGATGGTGGCCATGCTTTCATCCACGTCGATGGACCAGTATACCTCCCGGGGTTCAGCCGCGCGGCTGCCCAGCATGGCGGTCAATTCCAGCGTGCCGCCCTGGCGCACGTATTCGTCGCCCAGGATGCGGATGCTGCTTTCCAGCCGGGGCACCTCCAGGGGAATATAGTTCCTTACGCCGTTATCCGCATAGGCGGTCAGCCGGGTGGCCCCCGGCTTTTTGGCAAACACGGTGACGGAGCCATCGTCGTTTACGGTGAATTCCGCGATTTCCGGGTTGGAAATCTTCCAGGTCAGCGTGCGCTGCAGATTGGCCGGCCTGGTCGATGCCCGCACCACGGCGCCGTTTTTCTGGCTGAGATAGATTTCCAGCTTTTCCGGCGCGAGGCGCACCTCCAGCGCCGGGGGATACAGCAGCAGGGGATACTCGGCCTTTGTGCCGTATACGGCCGACTGGGCCGTGACCACCACGTCCAGCCCGGACCGCACGGTGATATTGGCCTGAAGCAGACCGTTTTCATCAATGTGGGCGAGACGCCGCTCGATTTCCTGGCCGTCCCTGTCCAGCAGGGACCAAAGCACCTGATCGTTTTCCGCCTCCGCGTTGATTTTGCCGGGCGAAGCAAAGCTGGCGGAAAATTGCAGCTGACTACCCGCCGCCAGCTTCATCGGGTCGCCCTCGGCGTGAATGAATAGGACGGCGTCTTCGGGGGAAACGTCCGCAAAAGGCCAGGGCTCCCCGGTCTCCGTCGATTCCGACAGGGCGCTTCCGCCAAACAGGGCCAGCGTCAGCACCGCCCAAATAACCAAAAACACTTTGCGCATACGGCTGTTTCCTTCCTGCCGATCATTCCTTCCTTATTTTATGTCAATTCCCTTATTTGGTCAAGTGCGCCCATGACGGCGGCAAACCAAGCGATGGCGGACATGAACCACTATTTCTTGTGCCAAAGGATGTGCGCGGCCACGAAATGCTGTTTTTTTCTTTGCATTTTTCCAATGTTTGTGATAAAATAAAAAAACGGGTTTTTATGGCCTGACACGCCTGCCTTTGACGGCGGCAAGAAAGGAATGAAGCGGCTTTATGGCGCAGTCATACGACGCTGGCAGCATCAAGGTATTGGAGGGGCTGGACGCGGTGCGCATGCGGCCCGGCATGTACATCGGCTCCACCGGCAGCCGCGGATTGCATCATTTGCTTTGGGAGATCGTGGACAACGCCATCGACGAGGCCATGGGCGGCTTTGCCACCGAGGTGGCGGTGACGCTGCATAAGGACGGCTCCTGCTCCGTGTGGGACAACGGCCGCGGCATGCCGGTGGACAATCATCCGGTGCTGGGCATCCCCGGGGTGGAGGTGATTTTCACCCGTCTGCACGCCGGCGGCAAATTCGGCAACGACAACTACGCCTATTCCGGCGGCCTCCACGGCGTGGGCGCCAGCGTGGTGAACGCGCTGTCGAAGTGGCTCACCGTGGATATTTTCCGGGATTGGAGCCACTACACCCAGCGCTATGAAAACTGGTTTGACCCCAAGGAAAAGAAATGGAAGGCCGGCCATCCGGTGACGCCCCTGGAAAAAGCGGGCAACACCCGCAAGCGGGGCACCCTGATCCGCTTCCTGCCCGACGACACTGTGTTTGAGGAAACGGTGTACAACGGCGACACCGTGCGCAGGCGCCTCAGGGAATTGGCCTACCTCAATAAGGGACTCAAAATCTCCTTTACCGACGAGCGCACCAAGGAAGAGGGCAAGGCGTACTGCGAATTCTGCTTTGCCGGCGGCATCGTGGACTATGTAAAATTCCTCAACCGGGACAAGACCCCCATCCACGACGAACCCATTTTCTTTGAGGGCAGGCGGGACGACATCCTCTGCTCCGCCGCCATCCAGTACACCGACGGCTACACCGAATCCTTCTTTTCTTATGTAAACAACATTCCCACCGGCGAGGGCGGCACCCACGAAACGGGCTTCCGCGCCGCGGTGACCAAGGTGCTCAACGATTACGCCCGGAAGATCGGCGCGCTCAAGGAAAAAGATAACAACCTGGCCGGCGAGGATTTCCGGGAGGGCATCACAGTGGTGCTGACCACCATGGTGAAAAATCCCCAGTTCGAGGGCCAGACCAAAGGCCGCCTGGGCAACACCGAGGTGCGCCCCGCCATCGAAGCCATCGTGACCGAAAAGCTCTACGAATTCCTGGAAAACCTGAAAAATCAGGAGCTGGGGCAGAAGATCATCGAAAAGGCCGTGAAAAGCGCCAAGGTGAGGGAGGCCACAAGAAAGGCCAAAAACCTGGCCCGGGCCAAGAATGAATTGGAGGCCGCGCCGCTGGTTGGCAAGCTGTCCGCCTGCACAGGCAGAAAAGCGGTGGACAACGAACTGTTCATCGTGGAGGGCGACAGCGCCGGCGGCAGCGCCAAGCAGGGCCGCGACCGGCGCTTCCAGGCCATATTGCCCCTTCGCGGCAAGCCCCTCAACGCCGAAAAGAAGCGCATCGACCAGGTGCTGGCCAACGATGAATTCCGCTCCATCATCACCGCTCTGGGCACCGGCATCGCCGAGGACTTTGATTTGTCCAGCCTGAAATATTACAAGGTGATCATCCTGGCCGACGCCGACCAGGACGGGGCGCATATCCGCTCCATCCTGCTCACCTTCTTCTTCCGCTACATGCGCGATCTGGTGGCTGACGGCCACGTGTACATCGGCATGCCGCCCCTGTACGCCATCAAGAAAAACAATGGCATCCAGTACGCCTACGACGACAGGGAGCTGAAAAAGCTGACCCAGGGCTTAAAGGGCTACACATTGCAGCGCTACAAGGGCCTTGGCGAAATGAATCCGGAGCAGCTGTGGGAAACCACCATGGACCCCACCAACCGCAAGCTCATGCAGGTGACCATCGAGGATGCCGCCGAGGCCGATTCCCTGATTACCGTGCTCATGGGCGACAAGGTGGAGCCCCGGCGGGAGTACATCATCGAGCACGCCGAATTCAACAAGGCCGATCACTTTGACGAGCACCTGGAAAAGGGCGGGCTGACCTACACGCCCCGGGCGCAGCGGCAGTAAGAGAAAGCAAAACCGGCGGCGTCTGCTGCGGCTTCCCGCTTTCCCCTTCACACCGACGGCGTTTTATTTCACTTTTGAACTTTCCCGATCTGGAGGAATCCGTCTATGGCCAAGCAGCCCCCTGAACCGATCCATCAGGAAATCATTCAAACCCCGCTGGAGGACGTGCTGCATCAATCCATGATGCCCTATGCGGAATACGTCATTCTTGAGCGCGCCATTCCCCGGGTGGAGGACGGCTTAAAGCCCGTGCAGCGGCGCATTCTCTACACCATGCACGAATTGGGCCTCACCCCCGATAAGCCCCACCGCAAGTGTGCCCGCATCGTGGGCGACTGCCTTGGTAAATATCACCCCCACGGGGATACCAGCGTGTACGACGCCCTGACCCGCATGGCCCAGCCCTATTCCCTGCGCGGCGTAATGGTGGACGGCCACGGCAATTTCGGCTCCATCGACGGCGACAGCGCCGCCGCCATGCGTTACACCGAGGCGCGCATGGCCCCCCTGGCGCTGCAGATGCTGCGGGACATTGAAAAGGACACCGTGCCCTTCCGGCTGAATTTCGACGACACCTTAAAAGAGCCCGACCTTTTGCCGGCCCGGTTCCCCAATTTGCTGGTGAACGGGGCCAGCGGCATCGCCGTGGGATTGGCCACCAACATCCCGCCCCACAATCTGCGGGAGGTGACCGAGGCGGTCTGCATGCAGATCGACAATGAAAACGTGACGCTGGAGGAGCTGATGCGGGCCGTGCCCGCGCCGGACTTTCCCACCGGCGGCGTGCTGCTGGATACGCCGGAAATCCGCGCCGCCTATGAAACGGGCCGGGGCAAACTGACGCTGCGGGCCAGGGTGACCATGGAGCCCGGGCCTGCGGGCCGCACCCTGCTGGTGATCCACGAGGTGCCCTACGGCGTGGCCAAGGCGCAGATGCTGGAAAAGATCCTCAAGCTGTCCGAAGAAAAGAAAGCCCAGCTGGGCTGCATCCACGATATCCGGGATGAGAGCGACCGCACCGGCATGCGGGCCGTGATCGAATTGAAAAAAGAGGCCAATCCCCAAAAGGTACTGGCGGCGCTGTACAAGTACAGCGATCTGCAGGTCACCTTCGGCGTCAACATGGTGGCTGTGGCGGCGGGCAAGCCCGTGCAGATGGGGCTGAAAACCGTGATCGCCCACTTTATCCGCCATCAGAAAGAAGTGGTCACCCGCCGCACCCGGTACGAGCTGGAGCAGGCCAGGGCCAGGGCCCACATTTTGGAGGGCCTGATCATCGCCGTGGACAACCTGGACGAGGTGATCGCCCTGATCCGCGCCAGCAAAAACGGCAAGGAAGCCAAGGCCAAATTGATGGATCGCTTCGGCTTTACCGACGTGCAGGCCCAGGCCATCCTGGATTTGAGGCTGCAGCGCCTGACCGGGCTGGAAATCGAGGCTTTGCGCAAGGAATACGCCGACATCCTCAAATTGATCGAAACGCTGGAGAGCATCCTCAAGAGCGAAAAGAAGCTGCTGAATGTGATCAAGAAGGAGCTTCGGGAAATCGCCGATCAGTTTGGCGACGAGCGCCGCACCCAGATTTTGCGGGAGGATCCGGAGGAAGCGGTGCCGGTGGAAGAGGAAGCGCCCCTGCCGGAGGAGGCGGTGGTGTTCCTCACCCGGGGCGGCCAGCTTCGCCGCATGAGCCCCCGGAACTTTGAAAAGCAGGATATGCCGGAAAAGGAAGCGGACATGGCCCGGTGGCTGTTCCACACCCAGACCGACCACACCCTGTATTTCTTCACCAACAAGGGCAACTGCTATCCCCTGTCCGTGGGCGCGCTGAATGAAACCAACAAGCCCCGGGAGCGCGGCGGCGCGCTGAGCTCTGTGCTGGCCGGGCTGGAAAACGACGAAAAGTGCGTGTCCCTTTTGCTTATCACCCCGGGCAGCCTGATGGGCATGGGCGATCTGCTCTTCTTTACCAAGCAGGGCCAGGTGAAGCGCACCGCCGCCTCGGAATACGAGGTGAAGCGGGCCAAGTTCGCTGCGGTCAACCTGAAGGGCGGCGATGAATTGCTCTGCGTCACCCCCGCGGAGGAAGGCAGCGACATCGTGTGCGTCACCCGCCAGGGCATGTGCATCCGCTATCCCCTGGACACGGTGCCGGAGATGGGCCGCGTCAGCGCCGGGGTGAAGGGCATGAAGGTGGAGGATGGCGACGAAATCATCCTGGCCTCGCCCCTGGCCGTCAGCGATCAGGTGCTCCTCTTTACCGAGCGCGGCTACGCCAAGCGCCTGATGGGCGCCATGTTCGACGCCCAGAACCGGGCCGGCAAGGGCGTCAAGTGCGTTTCCTTCAACAAATCCGGCTCCACCGGCACCTACGTGGCCGCCGCGGCCCGGATCACCGCGTCCCGCGCCTTTACCGTTTTGCAGCACGGCGGTGTGATGACCCCCATGATGAGCGACGAACTGCCCTGCCAGGGCCTGGCAGACAAGGGCAAGCCCACCGTGATGGCGGTGCTGGACGACGTGGTGGAGGATCTGATCCTGTAAGGAGGCATCCGCTTGTTTCGCGAACTGACCCGAAAAAACAAGGAAATTTCCAGGGAAGACTGCATTGCCCTGCTGGAAAAGGAAAAGCGCGGCGTGCTGTCGGTGCTGGGGGATGATGATTACCCCTACGGCATGCCCATGAACCATTATTATGATCCCCAGGACGGCTGCCTGTATTTCCACTGCGGCAGGCAAAGGAGCCATCGCTTCGACGCCCTGCAGCGGCATTCCAAGGCCTCCTTCTGCGTGATGGACGAGGGCTTTCGCCGGGAGGGCGAATGGTCGCTGAACATCCGCAGCGTAATCGTGTTCGGCCGGGTGGAGATCATCGACGATTACGATACCGCCGTGGATATTTCCGCCCGTCTGAGCCGGAAATTCACCGACGATGAAAGCTACATCCGGGCGGAAATCCGAAAAAGCGGCGCGGGCACCAGGCTGCTTCGCCTCGTTCCGGAGCATATCTGCGGGAAAATGGTGAACGAATCCTGAGCAGCGCGGCAAATGACCCAAAACCCATTGACTTATGCCGCCTGCTGTGCTACAATAAATCGAAAATCGCTGACTAACGGGAGGTTTATTCCAATGAAACACATCAAGACCCTCAACACCCGCAACCTGTGCGAGAGCGCCAAGAACGGCGGCTGCGGCGAATGCCAGACCAGCTGCCAGTCCGCCTGCAAGACCAGCTGCGGCATCGCCAATCAGCAGTGCGAAAAGAAGGCTGAAAAGGCGTCCAAGTAATTCGGAAAGCCCCAAATGCCGCCGGATGGCGGCATTTTTTCGGTTGATACCAGATGGGAGAAAACAAACGCATGATTCATCAGTACAAATTGCTTGGCTGCAACATGGTGCTGGATACCTGCTCCGGCAGCGTGCACGCGGTGGACGAGGTGGCCTACGACGTGATTTCCCTGTATGAAAGCCACGGAAAAGAGGAGATCGTGGCCGCGCTCAAGGATCGGTACGCCCCTCAGGGCGTGCCGCCGGAGGAGATCGCGGCGTGCTACGATCAGGTGACGGAGCTCAAGGACCAGGGCAGCCTGTTTGCCCCGGATACCTTTGCGCCCATGGCCGGGGAACTTAAAAACCGCACCGCCGGGGTGGTGAAGGCCCTGTGCCTCCACGTGGCGCATACCTGCAATCTGAATTGCTCCTATTGCTTCGCCAGCCAGGGAAAATATCACGGCGAGCGGGCCCTCATGTCCTTTGAGGTGGGCAGGCAGGCGCTGGATTTTTTGATTGCCCATTCCGGCAATCGCCGCAATCTGGAAGTGGACTTTTTCGGCGGCGAGCCGCTGATGAATTTCGACGTGGTAAAGCGCCTGGTGGCATACGCCCGGGAGCAGGAAAAGCTGCACAATAAAAATTTCCGCTTTACCCTGACGACCAACGGCGTGTTGATCGACGACGACGTGATCGACTTTGCCAACCGGGAATGCAGCAACGTGGTGCTGTCCCTGGACGGGCGCAAGGAGGTGCACGACCGCTTCCGGGTGGACTACGCCGGCAACGGCAGCTGGGAGAAGATCGTGCCCAAATTTCAAAAACTGGTGCAGGCCCGGGGCGGCAAAAACTACTATATGCGCGGCACCTTCACCCATCATAACCCCGACTTTTTGAAGGACATCGAAACCATGCTGGAGCTGGGCTTCAACGAATTGAGCATGGAGCCGGTGGTCTGCGCGGCGGACGACCCCAACGCCCTGACACAGGACGATTTGCCCATCGTGATGGCGCAGTATGAAAAGCTGGCCGAGCTGATGATTCAGCGGCGCAAGGAGGGCCGGCCCTTCACCTTCTATCATTACATGATCGACCTGTCCGGCGGCCCCTGCATCTACAAGCGCATTTCCGGCTGCGGCAGCGGCACGGAATACATGGCCGTCACCCCCTGGGGCGATCTGTACCCCTGCCATCAGTTCGTGGGGGAGGAAAAGTTCAGGCTGGGCAACGTGTGGGACGGGGTGACCAACACCGCCGTGCGGGAGGATTTCGCCGCCTGCAACGTGTACGCCCGGGAGGAGTGCCGGGATTGCTGGGCCAGGCTGTACTGCTCCGGCGGCTGCGCCGCCAACGCGTATCACGCCACGGGCTCCGTGCGGGGCGTGTACAAATACGGGTGCGAATTGTTCAAGAAGCGTATGGAGTGCGCCATCGTGGCCGAGGCGGTCCGGACGCTGGAAGAGGAATAAATGGATACGCCGATCTGCGATTTCGTGAAAGCATATCAGGAAAAGGGCGGCCTGCGCCTGCACATGCCGGGGCATAAGGGCCGCCCCTTTCTTGGCATGGAAGGATCGGATATAACCGAGATCGCCGGGGCGGACGAACTGTACCGCGCCCGGGGGATCATCCGGCGAAGCGAGGAAAACGCCGCTTCGCTCTTTGGTGCGGGCAAAACGGTTTATTCCGCCGAGGGCTCGTCCCTGTGCATAAGGGCCATGGTATTTCTGGCGCTGCTTTGCGCAAAGCGGCAGGGGAAAAGGCCCGTCGTTCTGGCCGGGCGCAACGCCCACAAGGCCTTTCTTTCCGCCGCGGCGCTGCTGGACGCGGACGTGCGCTGGCTGCACTCCGGGGATGAAAGCAGCCTGATTTCCTGCGGCATTTCCGCCGATCAACTGGAGCGGACGCTGCAAAGCATGGAAGAAAAGCCTGCGGCGATATACGTGACCAGCCCGGACTACCTGGGCCATATGCTGGATATCGCGGCGCTTTCGCGGGTGTGCCATCGGCATGGCGCGCTGTTTCTGGTGGACAACGCCCACGGGGCGTACCTGAAATTTCTGCCCGATGACCGGCATCCCATTTCCCTGGGGGCCGATCTGTGCTGCGATTCGGCGCACAAAACGCTGCCGGTGCTTACCGGCGGCGCGTATCTGCATATTGCAAAAGACGCGCCGGAGGAATGCATGGATCAGGCGGAGCACGCCATGGCGCTGTTCGCCTCCTCCAGCCCATCTTATTTGATTCTGCAGTCCCTGGATCGGTGCAACGCATACCTGGCTGACGGATACCGGGACAAGCTGGCAATATGCGCGGAGCGTATCGGCAAAATAAAAAAGGCCCTGATGGACCGGGGCTGGGAATTGATCGGGGAGGAGTCCCTGAAGATGACCCTGGCGCCCAAGTCCATGGGGTATACCGGCGACGCGCTGCATGATTTGCTTCGCGGCCAGGGCATGGAATGCGAGTTTTCCGATCCCGATTTCCTCACCGCCATGCTGACCCCGGAAACGGACGCGGCTTCGATGGCGCGTTTGGAAAAAGCGCTGCTTTCGGTACCGCAAAAAACGCCCGTCGTTCAGCTGCCCCCGCCGCTGCCGCGCTTGCAGCGTGCCATGTCCATCCGGGAAGCCATGCTGGGCCCCTCCGCCGAAATCCCCGTGGAAAACGCCGCCGGCCGGGTGCTCGCCGGCGCGCCCAACCTGTGCCCGCCCTGCGTACCCATCGCCGTGCCCGGCGAGGTGATCGATCCGGCGGCGATCCTGTGCTTCCGGTATTATGGGATCGGGCGGTGCCGGGTGGCGCTGTGACACTTTGAAGCCTCCGCGGCCTTTTTGCGGACTCTATTTGGGAAGCCTGGCTTGTCAACCGTCACGCCGGGGACAAGCTCCCTGGGCCCATCCCGGCGAACAGGAAATGAACACTGCGCAAACTTGCATGTGCCGGAAGCGTAAGAAAAAGCATAGGCGCACCGCCACGCTGTCATCCCGGGTGAAGCGGGGCAAAAGCGGGACGGAATCGAGAAAACTGAGAGCAGCCCGTTTATTCCACCGTTTCCGCCGTCAGATCATAGGTGTCCGCCGCGACGATGCGGGCCTGCACGAACGCGCCCTCTTCCAGGGGCTTTTCGCTCATGAGGGCGATTTCGCCGTCGGCGTCGGGGGCTTCCCAGGCGGAGCGGGCGGTATAGTGCATGCCGTTGTGGCCGGTGACCAGCACCTTTTCTTCCCTGCCCACGCGCATTTGGTTGCGTTCCAGGCTGATTCTGGCTTGCAGGGCCATCAGGCGGTCCAGCCGTTCCTGCTTTGTTTCCTCGGGCAGCTGATCCGGCATATCGCAGGCCGGGGTATCTTCCTCGGGGGAATAGGCGAACGCGCCCATGCGGTCGAAGCCGATTTCCTCCGTAAAGTCCATCAGCTGCCGGAAATCGTCCTCCGTTTCCCCGGGGAAGCCCACGATAAAGGTGGTGCGCAGGCAAAAGCCCATCTCCCGGGCGGTTTTCAAAAGCCGCCTGGTGCTTTCCATATCGCCCCGCCGGTTCATTTTTTTGAGCAGCGGCATGGACGCGTGCTGCAGCGGCAGGTCCAGATACCGGCACACATTCTGATGCTTCGCCATGGTTTCCAGCAGCGTCAGATCGGTTTCGTCGGGGTACATATACAGGCTGCGCAGCCACTGCACGCCGTCGATCCGGGCGGCTTTTTCCATCAGTTCCGCCAGGGAGGAGCCGGTGTCGATGCCGTACTTGGTGGTATCCTGGGCGATGAGGATATGCTCCTTTACGCCCTGGGCCGCCAGGGACTGCATTTCGCTGAGGATATTTTCCATGGGCCGGGAGCGGTAGCCGCCCCGGATCAGGGGGATGGCGCAGTAGGCGCAGCGGTTGTCGCAGCCGTCGCCGATCTTGACGTAGGCGGAATAGGAAGGCGTGGTGAGCACCCGGCCGCACTCCAAAAATCCCCTGCTGCGGCGGGTATCCACCGGCCGGGAGCCGGACAGGGCCTTCGAGAGGTATTCGATCAAATGTCCATATTGGCCCACGCCCAGCAGGCAGTCGATTTCGGGCATATCCTTGGCCAGGTCCTTTTCATAGCGCTGGGCCAGGCATCCGGTAACGCACAGCGCTTTGCAGCGGCCCGCTTTTTTATATTCGGCCATTTCCAGGATGGCGTCGATGGATTCCTCCTTGGCCGGGGCGATGAAGCCGCAGGTGTTCACGATCAGGATGTCCGCGTCGGCGGGAGAGCTTACGATCGCACACCCGGCTTCCTTCAGCTGGGAGAGCATCTGCTCGGAATCCACCCGGTTTTTCACGCAGCCCAGAGAAATCATGCCGACGGTCATGCCCTGCAGAATGGTCATACGTTTCTTCCTCCTTGTTTTCTGTCCCGGACAGATGCATCATTATAGCATACAGTGGAAGGTCCGCACAAGAAAAACGTGTCCTGAATTGTAAAAAATCAACGGAATCATTGACAAACCGGGCGTCATGCCGTAAGATGGGGATGAACCCACAGAAAGGAAGAAAAAGTATGATCAAGCGTTTGCTTGTGCTGCTGATGATGCTGTCCATGCTGTCGCTGCCCGCATTGGGGGAAAACGCGCCGGAAACAGCCGTGCCGGATGAGACCGGAACAGCCCGGGAGGTCACGCCCCGGGATGAATTCATCGACGCCATTATCGAGCAGGGCCATCAGGTTTACGTCAAGGCCGACGGCAAATGGCAGCGGGCCCATAAAAAGGGCGATATATACATCTGCAAGAATTTTACCGTGCATGTGTTCAAGCAGGCTGCCGCGGCTTTTCGCATGGCGGAGTATCCCAAGGTGAGCCTGGTGATCCCCAATAACCTGCCGGCTGACAAATGCTACCCTTACGGCAAGGGCTACTGCTGGGAAGACGTGAAGGCCAGCAAGGGCAATCCCTTTGAAATGGCGGCCCAGTTCAAATACGACGATAAGCTGACCAAGGAAGAAAACATGGAAAAGGCGCTGGAATTCATGCGCCAGGTGCAAAAGGGCGACTTCTTCCAGATGAACGCCAATTACCAGTGGGGCACCGGTCCCCACAGTGCCGTGATGATCGCCGACTATGATCCGGAAACCGACACGGTGCACTGGATGGACAGCAACATGATTACCAAAAAGACCAACGGCATCAACTACGGCAAGGTGCAGTTCGACGCGGAAAAGGAGATTTCCTGGTGGGCCGAAGCGTTCTGCTCCTCCAGGCATGGCGCCACCATTTACCGGCTGCGGGACGACATCATCAGGAAATAATTGTCAATCGGCGCTTTTTCCCATTTTTTTCTGGGAGAAGGCGCTGTTTTTTTGTAGAAAATACACAGATTTTTCACATTTGCACCGTTTCAAAGCATTGCTACGCCTGAAAATGCATGGTATAATGAATCGTAGTATGTTTTTCCCCCGACGGTCTTTGGAGAAAGGATGCTGCGAAAAATGGATAACCGGCTGCTTTTTCAGATCGAGCAAACGCTTACCCGGCTGAAAACGCCTATTTCCCTGCTGGATACGGAAGGGAACAGCCTGATCCCCAACGATGATATTCGTTTCTCTCTGCCCGAGCTTTCCGCCGTTGGCGCGCCGGTGTATCAGGACGGCAGGCTGTACCAGGCCTGCGCAACCGCGCCGGACTGGGTGATGATGACCACGGCTGTGGATGTGGACGGGGCGCGGGACGCCCTCACGCTCTGCGACGCCCTGATCGGCGCGGTGATCGCCGCCAACGAGGCGGGCAACGATCTGAACAACGCTTATCAGAAGATCCTGCTCAATGAATTGTCCCTGGCGGAATTGGACGCCCTCACTGACGAGCACGGCATCGCGCAGCGGCTGCCCCGGTGCGTGCTGCTGATGCATATGGTGCAGGTGCAGCAGCGCACGGCCTACGAGATTCTGGAGGAGCAGCTGCCCCGGGCCGCAAACGACGTGCTGGTGGCCATGGACAAGCATACCGCCGCCTTCATCAAGGACGCAACCGGGGTGGAGGATGCCGACGAGATGCGCCAGTTCGCCTGCGCCGTGCAGGAGACGCTGATGAACGAGGACGCGCTGCAGGTCACAGTGGGCATCGGGGAAGTAGCCTGCAATGTGGACGAGCTGCATGCTTCCTACCGCCAGGCCCGCCGGGCCATCGAGATCGGCCGGGCCTTCGCGCCGGAAAGAACGGTGCATGTGTACCGGTCCATGCTGCTGGAGAGGTTCCTGTCCGAATTGAGCCCCGAGGTGGCCGAGCATTATCACGGGCTACTTTTCAACCGGTCCACCGCCAGGCTGTTTGGAGAGGAAATGCTCTATACCATCGAAATGTTCTTCAAAAAGGACCTGAACCTATCCGATACCGCCAGGCAATTGTACATCCACCGCAATACCCTGGTGTACCGGCTGGACAAGGTGCAGCGGCAGGTGGGGCTGGACCTGAGGAAGTTCGAAGACGCCGTCACCTTCAAAATGCTGCTTGAAATGAGCAAATGCGGCAACAATATAACGAAAGGCAAAAAGGCAGACTGATTGCCGAAAGGAGTCATCATGAAAAAACGCGCAATGATCCTGGCGCTGGTGCTGGCACTGGTTCTGGCCGCCGTGACCGTGACGGGCCACGCCTCCGGCCTGTTTGATTTCTCTTTCCTGAATGACGACAGCGTGACCATCAGCCGGGACGAATACGACGAGCTGAAGTATGCCAAGGAACGGCTGGAAAAATACGACGCTATCGACGAGGTGCTCCAGTTCATCGAGATGTATTATCTGGAAGAGCCGGACACCGATAAGCTGATGGACTACGCCGCCAAGGGCATGATGGCCGGCCTGGGCGATCCCTACAGCGTGTATTACACCGCCGAGGAATGGGACGCCTATTGGGACGACGACGCCGGCGTGTACGTGGGCGTTGGATTGCAGCTGCTGGGCGATCCCGAAACCCAGCGGGTCACCATCACCCAGGTGTTCAAGGGCGGCCCGGCGGAGGCGGCCGGCGTGCGCAGGGGAGACATCCTCATCCGCGTGGAGGATATCGACGTGACCTACTTCACCATGCAGGACGCCGTCAACGTGATGCGCGGCGTGGCAGGGGAAGAAGTGGAGATCGAGGTGCTGCACAACAAAGAAGCCATCACCTACCGCATGAAGCGGGCCTCCATCACCGTCAACCGCATCGAATACACCATGCTGCAGGACAACGTGGGCTATATCGCCCTGCATGAATTCGCCGGTGAAACCACCAAGGAATTTACCGCGGCGTTCAATGATCTCAAGCAGCGGGGCGCCAAGGGCCTGATCTTTGATTTGCGGGACAACGGCGGCGGCTGGGTGCAGGACGCCATCAACATTGCCGATCTGTTTGTGGACGGGGGCTTGCTGGCCTACAGCCAGGACCGCTACGGCAATCGGGAGGATTTCCGCCTCACTCCCGGCGCGGATGATATTCCCCTGGTGTTCATCGTGAACGCCAACACCGCGTCCTCCTCCGAGATCCTGTCCGCCGGCTTGCAGGACCTGGGCCGCGCCACCGTGGTGGGCACCCAGAGCTTTGGCAAGGGCATCATCCAGGTGGTCAACAGCCTGTCCAGCGGCAAAGGCGGCTTCGCCCTCACCTACGCCCAGTATTTCACGCCCTCCGGCAAGGCCGTCCACAAGGTGGGCGTCACCCCGGACGTGGTCAGCGAGCTGCCGGAAACCGACGAAGTGATCTACTATGAATTGGGCGATCTGAGCGATCCGCAGCTCAAGGACGCCTTCGACGCCGTCAAGAAGCTGATGGCGGACTGACCGGAAAACGGATCGTCCGGATCAGCCGTACACCACAAATGATTTCAGGGAGGCAGCCGTATGAAGAAGCTTGTCAGAGCGGCCATGGTTTTGGCTGCTGTTGTGGTTCTTTTGGCTAATACCGCCTTTGCGCAGTATGTGTCGATTCCCCACATTTCCATCAGCAGGCACGCCATTGATTTCCGTAACACCTTGAATGTAGGCGTTTACTCCGGCCCCGGCTATGAGTATAAACGCGGAGCGAACGGGAAAGCGCAGTTCATCAGCGATTCCTTCAAATATGTGGGGCTGGAGGGCAACTGGCTGTTTGTGCGCTGCAAGGTCAGGGACGGCGTTCGCTATGGCTACATTGACGTAAGCAGATACTCCGGCGAAGTATGGGATCTTCCCCGGCTCTATCTGAGCGCTTATCCTGCCGTGACCACCCGCTATGTATACCTTTGGGACAGCATGGAAGAACCGGCCATGGGGCCGCTGGCCACCCTTGCCGCCGGCACGGATGTGATCTATCTTGCCGTTTTTGACAGCGAATACGGCGCACAGTATGCTTATGTTGAGGCGGTTGTCAATGGGCAGAAGGTCCGCGGCTTTGCCGATATCAACAGCATTTCCCTGGAAACCGGCTCATCCTATGGGACCAGCCAGGGCTGGACGTGCAGCCACTGCGGCAATTATAACCAGCCCGGCGCGAATTACTGCGCCTATTGCGGGATCCGGCATGCGTATTGATGCGGACGGTAAAAATCAGCGGACTGCGGGAAAACGACTGCTGTAAAAATGGCGATTCCAGGCACAAGATGCCTGGAATCGCTCATTTTGCGGCCGCAAATTGATATAGGAAGCGGCTTTCAGCCGAACCTCGCAATTCGGCATTGTCGCATACCAGCCTGCACAAGTGCAGGCTGGTATGCTCTGTGCCTCATTGGAC
>Ga0310694_10003138_pt1 | contig 16353 bp, 14 predicted proteins | sample 174DNAGHGhighgp2_FD_203884 | JGI IMG/M metagenome (GOLD analysis project Ga0310694, IMG submission 203884) | Sheep rumen microbial communities from Palmerston North, Manawatu-Wanganui, New Zealand - 1742 DNA GHGhigh gp2 (v2) (version 2) | ecosystem: Host-associated > Mammals > Digestive system... | reverse complement strand
GGGGATAGTGACGCCCCACATCTCGGTGTTGGTGACGTTGGTGCCCGTGAAGTAGCCCTTCGTGATTTCGCCTTCCTGCTCGAGCCAAACGTAATAGTTCTTCACGTCCGCATCGGTGTGGAAGCCTTCCCAGAAGAAATGTGCTCCGAGGCTGATGCCCCAGCGCTTCGAGAACATGCGGTAGCCGTCGATGCCAAGGCTGATGCCTCCACGGGGGCTGAAGGAATTGACTGCCCTCACTTCGGCGGGAAGGGGCAACGGTGTGGTTCCGCCGATGACATAGCCGACACGGGCAATGAAGCCGCCGCCTTTGAGGCCTGCTGTAGGCCCCCACTTCTGCCAAGCTCCCTCCCCGCTCCCACTTTGGGGGAGTGTCTCTTCTGCACGGACTGATAATGACAACACACAGAAAAGGAGAATTGCAACGATATTAAAATGAATGAAATGTTTCATAGCTTTATGATATTTTAGTGTTTGTGGAACTCCTCCCAAGAAGGGGCGGGAGGGGGCTGTCTATTCGCAGATGAGCTGTACGTTGTCAACAAAGAACTTGCTGCCGGGGGCTCCCTTGAATTCGCCGCCTTGCCAACTGCTGGCAAAGCTGATGACAAGGCTGTAGCCCTTGTTCGCCAGGATGGTTTCATCCAGTTCTGAACGGAACTCCATGGGGATGGTAATCTCTTGCCATTCGGGCGTTATGCCGTGAACGGGATTGGCAGAAAGGAGGTCTGTGCCGTCGGGATTGTAATTGTGGGGCAGGCGGCCATAGCCGACGATGTGAGAATTGGTGAGCACATCGTTACCGTCGAGCACAACCTTGTTCCCGTTTTCGTCCTCATTGCGATAGAACACGAAATAGATGTCGGGTTCATCCACCACTCCTTCTACGCGTTTTCCCATGCGGTCTTGATAGACAGCTCCCGGCTCGTAGCGGAGCCAAGCACGCAGCATGACGGGCTTATGCACGAAGGGCGAGCCGAACTGTGTGGCCTTGAGGGCATCCGTCAGGGCGTTGCCGACGTCGAAGATGCCGTTGAACATAGAGCCGGAGGCAAGGCGCATGTTCACCATCTTGCCAAAAGGACCGGTGTCGCACGTCTCGAGCTTCACGCAAGTGCTGCCGTCGGGACCTCCGCCTGCCACGGGTGTCGAGGGATATTCCATTGGCTTTGCCGACGACTTGCTAATCTTGAAGCCAGGGTTACCGTTCTTCCACTCTCCATCGGTAAAGACATCCGGCGCGTCCCAGATGTAGTACTTGCCCGAGGCGTCGAGGCGATAACTCTCGAAGTCAAAAAAGAGATTGCCCTCGCTGGGCTTGTCGTGAACGACAGAGACGCGGTAGACGCGGCTCCAGGCCTTGTCCTCCGACACGACACGGAAGTGGTAAACCTTCTCGCCGGAGTAGTCAAGCGCGGAACCGTTAAGAAAAGGAATCTCACCGCCGTGTTCCGTCTTCATATAGACAGAAGCGCCACTGGTGGTGCGTAACGTTGTCGGGATGCTCTGCACATCTACATAACTGCGGATGACAAAGACGATCTCCGTCTCGGTGGAAATGACCGTCTGCAAGGTGTCGTACTCATGATAGAAGATTTCTGTAGGGTTGTCGAGGTGAAGCGAAACGGCTTCAATGTCGCATTCGGTGTTCTCCTTTTCCGCCGCAATGCACGAGGCCAAGAGCAGGGGAACTGAAACAAATGCAGCAATACATTTTCTGTTTGTCATTTCTTGTTTTTTAATTTTCGCGTGCAAAGATACAAAAAAATGAAGAATTAAGCGTTAAGAATTAAGAATTATGTTTTACGTTTTCGGTACAAATGCACAGTCGTACCGAAAATTAACTAATAAACATACAAGCAGGCAACCAAAATTCATTCATTCCTATCCGCAAAGACACCCAAAAAGGCATAACGTCTGTATAAGGTCTTTCTTCGTTGATTTTCATCGGGCAGAACATACATTGTCATCGCGGCACGGTGCGTTGGTCATCGCGGCACGGTGTGTTGGTCATCGCGGCACGGTGCGTTGGTCATCGCGGCACGGTGCGTTTTTTTCGATGACTATTCGCAAAAGAAAGCACCAAAGGCGGCGTTGTTGCTGTCACACGGCAGAAAGAGCTGTGTCAAAGGCGTGGCAGAGGTCTGTCAAAGCAGTGGCAGCGACATGACGGCATAAGGGGACATAAGACAAGCCCCGTCGCTCATCATCGGGCGGCGGGGCTTGCCTGTGACATCAGCAATGTCTTGTAGAGGTTTCCTATTGCTCCACGACCATTCGACGAATGACAATGTCGTTCAGCGGGCGGTCGTTCTCGTCGGTTTCAACCCCTTGGATGCGCTTGACCACCTCCATGCCTTCGATGACTTCGCCGAAGACAGTGTATTGTCCGTCGAGGTGTGGGGTGCCGCCACGCATATAATAATCGTCAATCATTTGATACGTAAGCTCGATGCCTTTCTCCTCGAGCATGGCACGCACCTTACGCATGTCGGCTGCTGCCTGCTTCTTGCCATAGACGATATAGAACTGGCAGCCGCTGCTCTCCTGTTCGGGATTGACATCGTCGGGTTCCCTGGCAGCCGCCAAAGCACCCCGCCAATGGTAGAGGTACGGCAGGAAGAACTCGGCAGGGATAGTGTAGCCGGTGCCTCCGTCGCCAAGAAGCTTGCCCGGCTCCGCACCTTTGCTGTCAGGGTCGCCGCCCTGTATCATAAAGTCCTTGATGCAACGGTGGAAGAGTGTGCCGTCGTAGAAGCCCTCGCGGGCAAGCTTGAGGAAATTCTTGCTGTGGAGCGGCGTGTCGTCCGAAAGGGCGACTCGGATGTTTCCTACAGTTGTCTCGATGCGGACGATGTGCCGCTTCTCCTTCTTCTTGGCACTGACAGAGAGCGTGCCGAAGCATAAAAGGGCAATTAAGATAACGAATAGATTATGTTTCATAACTTTTAATGATGTTTGCGACTTCTTTTGCACATTGCCTGATGTTGTAGTATCGTTCTGCCAAGGCACGGCCTCGCTTGCCCATTGCCTCGGCTTCCTTGGGATGGCCGGCAATGTATCGGAGCTTCTCTTTCCATCCCTCGATGTCTTTCGGTTCGAGCCAGAAGCCGCAGCCCTCCGCCTCGATGTCCATCGGCATCTGCGGGTTGCGGGTGCAAAGGATGGGAAGTCCGAGGGCGAGGGCTTCGACGACGGTTGTCAGCCCCACCGTATAGTTGCTCTCCTGGCAACAGATGCAGACGCATCGGCTCTGTGCGACCACCAACGCAATCTCGTGAGGCATGAGGCGGTCGCCGTAGTGCATCTCGACATTCTCTGCGGGATGGAGGCTCTCGAAGTACGCCTGCCGTATCTTCTGCACATAAAGTGTCAGGGGCAAGCCCGTCTCGCGGAATGCCTGAAGCAACGTCTCGTAGTCGCGAAGCTCTTTGCCCGTGGAGATGAAAGACCCACCCCTGCCTTCCCTTAAAGGGAGGGAGTCCTTATTTGAATCATCGTCCGTGTTCTCCCCCTTTAAGGGAGAGTTAGAGAGGGTCTGTAGGCTGTCATAATACTCGAGGTCTGCCCCCCAATGCACCATGCTCATGCGCTGCGGGTCGGCCTTCTTCGAGAGGAGGCTGTCCTGCATGAGCTTGTCGGAGAAGAATATCATGTGATCCATCCCTCTGTAGAAGAGGCGTGCAAAGGCTTCGCGGAAAAGATTGTTCGCCTTGACGATTGGCTGGTGATGCCACGCCACGATGGGATGACGATAGAGCCGCAATGCCCGAAGGAGCACGATGGGTTCGATGCCGTAGGTGTGCGTAGCATAAAGCACATCGTAGCGCTTGCGGCAAGAGAGCACTTTCCAAGTGGCGATAACAATGTCCCGAAGCCGCTTATAGGTATGCCTCTGATGATGCCAAACCACATCGATGCCATAATCGGCCAACTGCAAAGCACCATACAGGAAGTGCGACGAGAAGCGTCCCTGCTTCCATTCCCGCACGATGCGCTCCGTGTCTTGCGTATGGTAGAAGTAAACCGTCATACTATATAATGTATTGCCTCCCGCATAATCTTTGCCCCGCTCACCCACATTATGCCGGCATAAAGCACTGCGGCGATAAGGACGCGACTGATGAGAAGCAGCCACAGGTTCTCAATACCACAAGTCAGCCACCATGTGAGGGCAAGGACGGCAAGCGTGAAGACAAGGAACGGCATGATATCCTTCAGGGCTTCCATGAAGGTGAGGCCCGTCAACCGCCAAGCCCACCACTGCCAAATGACGAGCCAAGCCACATTGAGTGCCACGAAATAGACAACCATCGGATACATCCCATAAGGGTAAAGCAGGATAAGACCTACCCAAACAGCCACGCACTGGCCTATCGTGCAACCCATGTTGACACCGCTCCGGCCACGGCTTATGGTAAGGTTGCTGTATAATGTGGTGATGGGAACGAAGGCTCCATGAATGCAAAGCAAGGAAAGGAGCAAGCCGCTCTCCCTCCACTTCTCGCCTCCCGCAAGCAAGATGAACTCTCGAGCCACAAGCCCCAAGCCAAGCATAGCGGGGAAGCTGACGAAGCAAACGAAGCGAAGCATCTTGCGAAAGACCTGACGATAGCGGCCGATGTCGTCCGTCACCTGCGCCAAAGTGGGTTGGGCGACGCTCGTCACCATGCCGTTTATCGCGCTCGACGCCATATCGTCCCACTTCCTGGCAGTCGTATAGATGCCCGCCGTGTATTCATTGAAAAACTTTCCAAGCAGGACGGAGAACGCATGAAGATTGCAGATATTGACGATGTTCGTCAACATCAGCTTGCTGCTGAAGCCGAACATCTTCCAGGCGGGAGCAAGGTTGAAGTTGAGCGTCGGCCGCCAAGGCGAAAAGCCCCAGGCCATTATCTGCGTGATAAGGACGAAACAGACGGCTTGCGTCACGATTGCCCAATAGGCGAAACCATTCATGGCCAGCACCACGCCTACGATTCCCGAAAGCAGCATTGCCGTGAGGGAACAGATGCTCGTCTGCCTGACCATCAGGTGCCCGAAGAGATAGGCTCTTTGCACTGTGCCAAGCCCCGAGAGGAGGAACCCCAGGAAGAGCACCCTGGCAAGCGGGATGAGGTCGTCGTTTCCATAAAAGTCAGCGATGAGGGGAGCACAGAACCACAGTATAATATATAGCGAGGCACTGACCAGAAGATTGAACCAAAAGACGGCATTATACTCTTCGTGCGTCGGCTCCCGCTTGTTGCAAAGGGCAGCGATGAAACCGCTCTCTTGAAGCGTGCTGGCGAGAGCAGCGAAGATGTTCAGCATAGCCACCTTCCCGTAGTCGTCGGGCGTGAGGTAACGCAGCAAGACCAAGCCAAAGACGGCAGCTATCAACTGCATCAATCCGTTGGACAGCCCGCCCCAAAGCATCCCGCCCGCCGTGCGCTCCTTCAATGACTTCTCTTCCATTGTTGTTTTTATTTGATGGGGGTTATGGGGTTGATGGGCTTAATGGGCAGAGATGGAATGACCATTGCCCCCACTCTGCCTTCTGGAATGCCTTCAATGCGCGATAGTTATTGTCTTGCCGCAAGAAGTCCTTGTCCGCTTCCATCTTGTCGAATAATATCGGTACGTTGTCCCTTTGGTTCCTTTTTGCTGCCATTTACATACCGAAGTATGTTTCTTTTGCTCTGCAAAGGTACGAAGAATTTACGATTATAATGGCGATACCAAATAAAAAAAACGACAGGAACTATCATCATACGCTATCCTTAAAATATCATTATGTAAGTATATCCGTCATTTTACTTTCTTTTTATCATTCTCCATAGTGCCTCAAAAAGGGGCAAAACGCAGCGATTTTGACAATGAGGCGTGGTGCGGTGGCAAACGCGGCACGCTGAGTTGGTCAACTTGGCACGGTGCGTTTGAAATCAGGGCAGTGGAAGTTTGACGAAATTTCGCATCAGAAAATGCCAAAATTCGCGATAAAATGGTCGATTTTGTTAAGCAGAGTTGCCATTTCCCAACTTTCAATTATCAATTCAAAAACATAACCTTCTCTGTATCAGTACACCTTCATTTTAAGCGCATTTCTCCGCGAAAATGACCAAAACCATGTCTGAAATGGTTTTTGACGTTTCCCGACGCTCGTCTGAAAATCAGAAAGAAGCCAAAAGTGCCGTTTTAACTTACATTTTGTCAGCACACAAAGTCGGGATGTCAGCTGACAAACGACAAATTCCCATTATTGAGGAGACAACAGGCGGAACACGAGGAGGAAGCGCAAATCCAATGACAGGTTTGGGTTAAAGTCTCATAAATCGCAATATCCAACAAGTAAAAAAGCTGAAAAAACTTGCAGGATTGGAGAAGAAAGTGTACCTTTGCATTGATTTCAACGAATCAGGCAAACAAAAAAGACGTTTAACGCAAAACACTACAATTATGGAAAATCAGGAGTACAATTACCAAAAGACTTACAAGAACCTCTCTACAGGACAGCCGATGGAACTTTCGGAGGCATTCCCCATCCTCATGCGGAAGGTCTATCTGTGGATGACACTTGCCCTGCTCATTACCGGCATGACAGCATACTATGTGGCTACCAACGAGACGCTTATGATGGCAATCCTAACCAGCAAAGTCCTGTTCTATGGATTGCTAATTGCAGAATTTGGCTTGGTTCTGGGTGTGAGTGCAGCCATCGACCGCCTGTCCCTGCTGACGGCAACGCTGCTGTTCATCCTCTACTCCGTCATAAACGGCGCCACGCTGTCCATTATCTTCCTCGCATACGAGGTTTCGTCCATCGCCACCGTGTTCTTCATCACCGCCGGCACATTCGGCACGATGGCCGCGATTGGCTATGCCACCAAGACCGACCTGTCGTCGATGGGGAAAATCCTGTTTATGGCTCTCATCGGGCTGATAATCGCCACTTTGGTCAACCTGTTCTTCAACAACAGCGCCCTGACGATGATTCTCAGCTACATCGGCGTAATCATCTTTATAGGCCTTACGGCATGGGACTCGCAGAAAATAAAGCTGATGCTGATGCAGGCTCCCGATGCCGGAGAAACCGCACAGAAGGTGGCTCTCCTGGGCGCCCTGACGCTCTATCTGGACTTCATCAACCTGTTCATCTACCTGCTTCGCATCTTCGGAAAGAGAAGGTAGAAACAGGAAAGACTGTGGCCAAAGGCATATTTCCAAATTATTTTTCACCTTTCACTTTTAACTTCTAACTTTTTTTTGTACCTTTGCAGCCGCAAATACTAAAGTATGGCTATAAAGTTTCAATACAACAAGACCTCACTTCAGCAAATCGAGAAAGCTCTGAAGATGCGTCAGCGCACACTTCCCATCATTAAGAGCAAGGAGACGGCGCTGCGACTGGAGGTGAAGAAATGCAAGGAGGAAGCCGAAGAACTCGAGCGGAAACTGCAAAAACAGATTGAAGGTTACGAAAGGATGTACGCCCTCTGGGGCGAGTTCGACACGTCGCTCGTAAGTTTGGACGACGTGAAAGTGGACGTCAAGAAAGTGGCTGGCGTACGGGTTCCTGTGCTCAACAATATCAGCTTGAAGGTGAAGCCCTTCGGCTTGTTCAGCGCTCCAAAGTGGTACTTCGATGGTATAAAGCTCCTGCAGGGGCTTGCGAAGACCGCCGTAGAGCGCGAATTTGTCTTTGCCAAACTGCAACTGCTGGATCATGCCCGCAGGAAAACCACACAGAAGGTGAACCTCTTCGAGAAAGTTCAAATTCCCGGCTTCCAAGAGGCCGTGCGTAAGATAAAGCGTTTCATGGAGGACGAGGAGAACCTCTCCAAGTCGTCGCAGAAGATTCTGAAGTCGCTTCAGCAAAAGAGAAAGGAGGACGTCGCATGATCGAGAGAATGAAGAAGCTCACCTTCCTGGTGACACAGAAGGAATACGACGGCTTCATTGCCGGCCTTCGCGAGCAAGGAGTAGTTCATGTACAGCAGTTGAAGCAAGGACAGACAAGCCCTGCCCTGCAAAAAGCCCTTGACGAGAGAGTTCGCTATCAGCAGGCCATCGACTATATCGACATTTCCCTGAGTGCATGGGGAAAAGAGACCCCCTCTAACTCCCCCTCTATGGGGAGAACTTTAGGGCAGGAAAGCCTCCCCATAGAGGGGGAGGTTTGGAGAGGGTCTGCCCTTCTTGATTATGTAGAAACCCTTCGCGCAGAGGAAGTTTCCATTCGTCATAAGATAGACGAGGCAGAGAAGAATGCCCAGAAGCTTGAGCCTTGGGGCAACTTCGATTGGGAGAGCATCAAGAAGCTCCAGCAGGAATCGGGAATGCAGGTGTATTTCTATGCCTGTGCCACCAAGTCTTTCCATGCAGAATGGGCAGAGAAGTACTTCGCCACACCCATCGACGAGTACCAGAAACGCACCTACTTCCTGGCTTTCTCCAACGAAGAGCCGGACATCAAGGCAGAGCGACTCGAACTGCCCGCCGGTTCACTTGAACAATATAAGAAGGAATTGGCTGACGCCAAAGAAGCCCTCCAGAAGAATCACGACACAATATGCGAGATTGCACGGAAGTATCGGAATGTCCTCGAACAAGGCATGAAGGAGGCTCAAGGCGAGATACAACTGCGACAAGTGGAGCTTTCGGACGAGACTATCGCCGACGGAGCCGTACGGCTTATGGTGGGTTGGACGTTGGAGGAGAAAGCCGAAGCACTTGCCAAATGGCTCGACGAGAAGCAAGTTTATTATGAACTTGAAGATCCTGCATACGAGGATGATGTACCCGTAAAGATAAAGAACGACAGCTACACCAGGCTCTTCGAGCCGATTCTGCGTATGTATTCGCTTCCCAACTACCGCGACATCGACCCGAGCGTCTTTTTTGCTCCATTCTTTATGCTCTTCTTCGGCCTCTGTCTCGGCGACGGCGGCTACGGATTGCTCGTGCTTCTTGGCGGCATTTACCTCGCCTTGAAGGGTAACGAAGAGACGAAGAGCTACGGACGCCTAGGCATCTGGCTGGGTTTGGCGACAACCGTATGCGGACTTCTGACAGGCACATTCTTCGGCATCGACCTTTCGAAACAGGAATGGGCGTTCTTGGCGCCTGTCAAGCCCTACTTCCTCAATGACAATGGCGTAGGGCCTATCTTCGGCTATTCGCCCATGATGGTCATCTCCGTCATTATCGGTTTGATACAAGTTCTTTTGGGTATGGTGCTCAAGGGCTGCAAGGCGTGGAAGAACTACGGCTTCGGCTATGCCATTGGCACCTTCTCGTGGGTAGTGGCATTGCTCTCGGCGATTGCCCTTTTCGGCTTGCCCGCCTGCGGAGTTGCCCTGCCTCAAGCAGTCGTTTATACGCTTTACGGCATAATCGGCGTGAGCGTCGTCGGTATATTCCTTTATAATAATCCGTCGGCATACAAGAACCCGATACTCGGTCCGCTGTTGAACATCGGCGGAGGCATCTGGGCAACTTACGGCATGGCCACAGGCTTGCTGGGCGACTTGCTGAGCTACATCCGCCTCTTCGCCCTTGGCTTGACAGGCGGCGTGCTTGGCGGCGTGTTCAATTCGCTTGCCTACGACATGACCTCAAGCCTGCCGTGGACAATCCGCTGGCTGCCTATGGTGCTCATCTTGCTTGCAGGACACGGCATCACATTCGCTCTGAGCATGATAAGTGCCTTCGTTCATCCGATGCGACTCACCTTCGTCGAGTTCTTCAAGAACGCGGACTTCAGTGGTGGTGGCAAGGAATATACGCCCTTCAAGGCTGTACATAATTCATAATTCACAATTCATAATTAGGAAACACATTAACCAAAATAATTTATTAATCCCTCATAAGACGTAGTTCTTCGTTCATAAAGAAGCAAGCAGAACCAAAATAGCAAATACATTCAACAAGGTTGCAAAGCCTGACTCGCTACCCTTCAACTATGAACTATGAATTATGAATTATGAATTAAAACAAAAACATTTATGGAAATTTTATTAGCTTATCTGGGTGTAGCACTTTGTGTAGCCCTCTCAGGAATCGGTAGTGCCTATGGCGTAACCATTTGCGGAAATGCCGCCATCGGCGCCTTCAAGAAGAATCCCACTGCAAGTGGCTCCTACATGGGCCTGTCCGCTCTGCCCTCTTCACAGGGTTTGTATGGTTTCGTCGGCTTCTTCATGCTCAATTCCAAAGTGACTTCCGACATCACGATGCCTGCTGCTTGCGCCATCTTCGGCGTAGGTCTGGCTCTTGGCCTCGTGGCTCTCTTCAGCGCCATCCGTCAGGCAAAGGTTTGCGCAAACGGCATCAGCGCCATCGGCGCAGGTCACAATGCCTTCGGTACCACGATGGTGCTCGCCGTGTTCCCCGAGCTGTACGCCATCCTCGGCTTGCTCGTGCTCATCCTGACAGCAAACGCTCTGTAAAGACCCCCTAACCCCCTTAGTGGGAACAAATGGTAAATTGTAAATGATTAAATGGTAAATAATAAGATGAAACCGACATTATTCCTCCTCGCTGCAGGTATGGGAAGCCGCTACGGCGGCCTCAAGCAGCTCGACACACTCGGTCCTCAGGGACAGAGCATCATGGATTACAGCATCTACGATGCCATTCAGGCCGGCTTCGGCAAGATAGTATGGGTTATCCGCCGCGACTTCGAAGACCAGTTCCGCACGCAGATTCTCGCCAAGTACGAGGGCCATGTTCCCTGCGAACTCTGTTTCCAGAGCCTCGACGCACTGCCCGAGGGCTTTACCGTGCCTGAAGGACGTCAAAAGCCTTGGGGTACGAACCACGCTGTCCTTATGGGTAAGGATGTCATCAAAGAGCCCTTTGCCGTGCTCAACTGTGATGACTTCTACGATCGCGACGCCTTCAAGGTCATGGCAAAGTTCCTGAGCGAGCTGCCCGAAGGCAGCAAAGGCAAGTACGCAATGGTGGGCTTCCGCGTTGACAACACACTGAGCGAGAGCGGAACCGTAAGCCGTGGCATCTGCGAGAACGACGAAGCCACACATCTCCTCACAGGTGTCGTGGAGCGCACGAAGATAGAGCGTCGTGACGGCGTTGTGCAGTACCTCGACGAGAACGAGCAATGGGTAAGCATTCCTGACACCACGCCTGTCAGCATGAACTTCTGGGGCTTCACTCCCGACTATTTCGAGTACAGCGAGGCCTACTTCAAGACGTTCCTCTCCGACCCCAAGAACCAGGCGAACCTCAAGAGCGAGTTCTTCATTCCACTCATGGTGGACCACCTCATCAAGACGGGCAAGGCAACGTGCGAAGTGCTCGACACGACCAGCAAGTGGTTCGGCGTGACCTATCCAGAGGACCGTCCCGAGGTCGTTGCCAAGCTGGCTGCCCTCCACAAGGCTGGTCAGTATCCTGACAAGATGTTCTAAACAGGCTCTCTTCAAGAGGACACACTCATAACAACAACGGATTTCACGGATTAAACGGATTGTTAAGCAATGGCTATATGCATGACTTAAATCCGTGAAATCTGTGGAATCCGTTGTTTAATAAATAACCGTATTATCACATGAAGCGCCTTGCCTTTTCTTTCCTTCTGTTGATGCTGACGCTTGTTACTGCGGCTCAAGGCATTAGCGACGAGACACGTCGCATCCGCGAGGAGTTCCAAGACCGCAAGTTCGGCATCTTCCTTCATTGGGGCATCTACTCGATGCTGGGCGACGGCGAATGGGTGATGCACAACCGCCACCTTGACCGCGACGAGTATGCCAAGCTTGCAGGAGGCTTCTATCCGTCCCTCTTCAATGCTCGCGAATGGACGCAGCTCTTCAAGGAGGCAGGTGCCAGGTACGTCACCTTCACCAGCAGGCATCACGACGGCTTTTCGATGTGGGCCTCGAAGGCAAGCCCTTATAACATCGTCGATGCCACACCCTTCAAGCGCGACGTTGTCGGTGAACTTGCGGAGGCTTGCAAGGAACAGGACCTAAAGCTACACTTCTACTACAGCCACATGGATTGGCAACGCACGGATTACCCGACGGGAAGTTGCAAGAACTGCCCGCACGACGAAGCCACCACGAACTGGGAGAGCTACTATGCCTTTATGAACCGCCAGCTCACAGAGCTTCTGACGAACTATGGCCCGATTGGCGCCATTTGGTTCGACGGCATGTGGGACCATAGGGAAGAGGGGTTCGATTGGCAACTCGAGGAACAATATGCGCTCATCAAGCGTCTGCAACCCACTTGCCTCATCGGCAACAACCATCACGGCTCGCCCATCGGCCTCGAAGACTTCCAGCTTTTCGAGCAAGACCTGCCCGGACAGAACACCGCAGGCTTCTCCGGCGAGCAGAAAGTCTCCCTACTCCCATTGGAAACCTGCATGACGATGAACAACACATGGGGCTACAGCATTACGGACGACAAATACAAAGACGGCGACGAGCTCATCCGGCGCCTCGTAAAGGCGGCAGGCATGAACGCCAACTTCCTGCTCAACATCGGCCCTCGCCCTGACGGGAAGCTGCCCGACCAAGCCGTCGAGAGGCTGAAGCACATCGGCAACTTCCTCAAAGCCAACGGTGAAACCATCTACGGCACGCGAGGCGGCATCGTTCCTCCGCAGGAATGGGGCGTGACGACGCAAAAGGGGAACACCCTCTACATACATATATTAAATAAGGTAGAAGATGGGCAAATCCTCCTGCCCCTCACAGGACATACCATAACGAAGGTCACAATGCACAGCGACGGCACGAAGCTGAAGTTCAAGCGCGACGGGGAAGGCATCCGAATCTCATTGCCCGAACTGCCAGAGACAGTTGACTGCATCCTGACGGCAACACTGAAGACCCTCTAACCCCCTTTAGGGGGAATAAAATGGTAAAAGCCTCCCCCAACCCCTCCAAAGGAGGGGAGAATAAATGGTAAATGGTAAATGATTAAATCGTAAATAAAAAGATGTACATCATCGGTATCGCCGGCGGCACAGGTTCCGGCAAGACAACAGTCGTGAAGAAGATTCTCGAGACGCTTCCCACTGACCGAGTGGCACTCATCCCGCAGGATTCCTATTACAACGACACAACGAATCTTACTCCCGAAGAGCGCAAACGCATCAACTTCGACCATCCCGACGCCTTCGACTGGAAACTTCTCACCCAACAGATACAGGCGCTGCGGCAAGGCAAAAGCATCGAGCAACCAACCTACAGCTACATCATCAGTAACCGTCTGCCTGAAACGGTACACATAGAGCCCTGTGAAGTTATCATCATCGAAGGCATCATGGCTCTGTGGAAGAAGCAGCTGCGCGACCTCATGGACTTGAAGATATTCGTCGATGCCGACCCCGACGAGCGACTCATCCGTGTCATTCAGCGCGACACGGTAGAGCGTGGACGTACCACACAGATGGTTCTCGACCGTTATCGCGACGTGCTGAAACCGATGCACGAAGAGTTCATTGAACCGACGAAGCGCTATGCCGACCTCATCATCCCGCAGGGTGGAGCCAACCAGCAAGCCATCGAAATCATGCGGACGTACATCATTCATCGGATCAAGCCATAAAGCCCCCCTCTGACTCCCCCTTAAAGGGGGAGAAAACAGTCGTTACAATGTTCGTCAAGAAATCGTTCTTCCCCTTTAAGGGGAGGTTAGGTGGGGTCTTTCTTCTTTTCCTGCTTGCCGCTTGTACGGGCAAACAGGAGAAAGACACGTCCGTTCTCTTTGCGACAGATGCAGAGGGAACGGACTCTTTGCTGCTTTACGACCTTCACGAGATACAGGCAAGCGGCACGATTATCGCAGGCACCTTGAGCGGCCCTGACACTTATTACGAGTATCACGGCAAGGAGATGGGGCCGCAATTCAGGCTTGCCGAAGCCTTTGCACAAAGCATCGGGGTCGTCCTCCAAATGGAAATCTCGCCAGACACCACAACCTTATTGAAACGGCTGAAGGATGGCGAGATAGACTTCATTGCACTCGATATGCCTTCTTGGCAGACACGCGAAGGCAACTCCCTGTTGAAGAACGCCATCGCCGAGTGGTGGCAACCAGAACGTGTTCAGCAGATACGGAACACTCCCGACGTTACCAACGTCACCGTGAAACGCCGTATGCGCCCCATCATGCAGGATGCAGCACACGGCATCATCTCCGCATACGACGAGCTCTTTCGCCGTTACAGCGGCACAGCCGGATGGGATTGGCGGTTGCTTGCTGCCATCTGCTATCAGGAATCGGGCTTCGACCCCGAGGCCGTCTCGTCGATGGGCGCATTAGGGCTGATGCAATTGCTCCCCTCCACTGCCGACGCGATGGGCGTTCCCGCAGACAAACGCTTCGACCCCGAGCAGAACATCGCGGCCGCAGCACGCTACATCAAGAAAGTCAGCCAGCACTTTTCCGACATCACGGACACCGAGGAGCGCATCCGCTTCACGCTTGCGGCTTATAACGGCGGCATCGGCCATGTTCAGGACGCACAGACATTGACAAGCAAGGCTGGCCGTGACCACCACGTCTGGCAGGAAGTGGCACCCTTCATCCTGCGGCTTTCCGAGCCTCGATACTACCGTGACCCAGACGTGCATAACGGCTACATGCGCGGCACCGAGACGGAAGCTTACGTCCGCCTCATTATGCAGAGATGGGGAGAGTATCGCGGCAGCGCACGCTCCTACAGCAGCGGCAGCACCCCTGCCCCTGCTCGCCGCAGCCTTCAGGACGGCGAGTACAAGAGCGCCGTCAAGACACCCGAGGAATGGACGCAGCAGGACACCACAGAAGCAAGTAACGAGACAAATTAAACATTCCGAAGGGGTGCAAGAACACAAACTGAGGTGATAATCCCCATTACGAACATGACCATCTCCAACCCCGAAGGGGTTCAAGAACACAAGCAGAGGTGATAATCCCCATTACGAACATGACCATCTCTAACCCCGAAGGGGTGCAAGAACACAAGCTGAGGTGATAATCCCCATTACGAACATGACCATCTCCAACCCCAATGGGGTGCAAGAACACAAGCTGGGAGGACAATCCCCATTACGAACATGACCATCTCTAACCCCGAAGGGGTGCAAGAACCCAGGCTGGGAGGACAATCCCCATTACGAACATGACCATCTCTAACCCCGAAGGGGTGCAAGAACCCAGGCGGGGGTGTAACCCCCGATAGGAATGACGATGCAAACCAAACCCTGAAAGGGTGAAAGAACATAAAAACAACATGGCAAGCTCATTGGCAAAAATAAACATCCACCTCATATTTCACACAAAAACAACAGGCGCGGACATACGCAACGAAGACCTCCCGCGCATCTTCCAATACATCGGTGGGATAATAAAAGGGATGGATGGCATCCCCATAGAGATTGGCGGGACATACAATCATGTTCACATCCTAACATCCCTGCCCAAGTCCATTGCATTGACGGACTACATCAGAAACATCAAAGCCAACAGCAGCAAATGGATAAAACAATTAGACGCGCATTACGAACAATTTGCATGGCAGGACGGATACGGAGCTTTCTCTGTCAGCCCCTCTCTGCTTGAAAAGACAATTCAAGATATCCGCTGCCAGGAAGAGCACCACAAGAAGAGAAGCTTTCGCGAGGAATACCGATTGTTCTTGGATGCGTATGGAATCGTTTATGATGAGAGATATGCTTTCGATGACTAATGTCTGTCGCCCTTCCAGGGCTTATGTCCCCCCGTCTGCCGTTATCGGGGGTTACACCCCCGCCTGGGGTCTCTGCACCCCTTCGGGGTTAATGCCCTCCGAACAGCTCCTGTTCAGTCCCCCCTGCTTTCACCTCTTAACAACCCATTAACATCATATATTATGGCAAGAAGAACATACTCAACTCTGCCCGCAGACTATACCGTCTGCCTGCACGACGACTGCCCGATGGCAGCGAACTGTCTGCACCAGCTCGCCTTTCCGACGCTTCAGGAGAGCGAGACTTGCCTGAACCTGCTCAATCCCAAGATGTGCCTGAAAAGCGACAAATGCAGGTTCTACCGCGACTCAAAACCAGTGTCGTATGCCTTCGGATTCACCGGATTCCAGAAGAGAATGTTCCCGGCCCAATACCGGAGTTTTATGAATTCGCTCATTAAGGAGTTCGGACGCAACGAGTATTTCGCCTACCGTCGTGGCAGTCTGTCCCTCTCGCCAAAGGAGCAGGCGACCGTCCTCGCAGCCCTTCGCGAAGCCGGAATCACGGAGGCGATTCCCTTCGACCGTTACGAGGAACAAATCAACTACTGCGACTAAGCCAGTACTGCCGTGGGAAAACTCCAGTACCACCGTGGTAGTACTGGAGTTTTCCCACGGTGGTA
>Ga0310694_10003137_pt1 | contig 16354 bp, 17 predicted proteins | sample 174DNAGHGhighgp2_FD_203884 | JGI IMG/M metagenome (GOLD analysis project Ga0310694, IMG submission 203884) | Sheep rumen microbial communities from Palmerston North, Manawatu-Wanganui, New Zealand - 1742 DNA GHGhigh gp2 (v2) (version 2) | ecosystem: Host-associated > Mammals > Digestive system... | reverse complement strand
CATCGATTTCTGCGGAGTAAAGGCAATTGGTTTTTGCGCTATCCAGAAAAATCGGCGAAATTTCCGACAGAGATTGCCTCGAAATTCTCAAAAAACTGAAGCAATTATGAGCAAATATCGTGTCCGTCCTGCAAAAATAGTCGAAATTAGAGAATTCGCCATGCGCGTCAGACGCTTTTTGGGGTACGAAGATACTGACTATATCAACGTTCCTAAACTTGGCAATCAATTCTGGGTTTACACGAGAAATGGCATTATCCAAGATGGGGGAGTCAATGCCCCTGGCGAACATAGAAATTTCACAACAAGTAAATTCGTAAAGAAAGGGAAAAACAAAAAATGATCAACCAACCTATTCAAGTGTTTAAATTAATGTACTTGGCTCTCACGAAAGAGTGGGAAAAAGAGAAAGAAGAACGGTTTGGATTATATCTCTCGGAAGCTGACCCGTTCATCAACGGAAACGACAGCGCTGATCCAGTTGTGTTCGAAGACTTTAAGAAAGCTTTTGACCAGTATGGGTCTTACGATGATTATGGATATGATTTCATCGAAAGTTATCTTTCGAACTTAGATCCGTTTTATGGCGACATCAAGCAATATTTTGTAAGAATTGATAGACGTCAGTATGTTGCGGATTCTGAGCAATTCAGTTCCATGTCCGATGAGGAATTGATTGCTAAATTCGGCTTATATCCAGAAGAAAAATAAAACCCTCCTCGAACGGAATTGACCCCCACAAGCCGGCCGGAGGTGGTATACTTTTCCCATGTTCAAATACATTCGTATCCTCCTCACGGCCGGCTGGTCGGTTCTCCACAACTTCATCTGGTATATCTGGCGCTGGGCCAAACATCCCGAAAAGACCCCGCTCGAAGTCCGTTATAAACGCATCCGCAAGCTGATCATCAAAGTGACCAACGCTTTCCATATCGACTGGAAGAAAGAAGGCATGGAACACCTTCGTTCTTTAGAACGCCAGGATAAGCGCTTCCTTTTGGTCGCCAATCACATGAGCATGTTCGACCCGCTCGCGTGCATTTATTGGTCGGAAAAACCGATCACCTTCGTCGCTAAGAAAGAAGCGGAGAAATTCCCCTTCATCGGGGCGGCGATGAAAGCCCTCGATGGCCAATTCCTTGACCGCGATAACCTCCGCCAAGGCGTCCAGGTCATCAAGAAGATCGAGGAATACATCTCGACCGGTTATTGCTCGGTCGTCATCTATCCGGAAGGGACCAGAAACCGGAATCCCGAAGGCCCGTTGCCTCCGTTCCATCCCGGCACCTTCAAGCCGGCCTTCCGCATCAACTGCCCGATTTTGCCTTTGGCAATCTATGGCACCCATCGTCCTTTCTCCACCAAGATGCAGTGGAAACGGTTCCCGGTCGAATTCATCTACCAGGCCCCGATCGACTCTTCGTCATTCGCCGCCGATGAGACGACCACGACTTTGGCCGATCGCATCCACGACGCGGTGGAAGCCGACCTCATCCGCGAACGGGAGATGGACGCCGACTTCCTTAAGAAAGGTTACGAAAAAGTCCCTCTCAAGAAGGGACTCCTCCGCTAAATTTACTGCCTAATATCGATAACTTACTGCATATAAATTCGCGTTTTATGTGCAGTATTTTATTTTCGGAAGTACTTTGCGTCTTTGTAGGTGCCGATCTTGCGGATCTTCCCATCCGCGACCAGCTTGGCCAAGACGGCCTCGATCGTCGTGATGGCGATGTCGGGGAATAGTTCCTGGATCTCGTTTTTGGAGATGGGGACAATGCTATGAAGGACGACCGCTTCGATGCGCTCGTTTTTCTTTCGCTTGCCATCGAACTCGGCGATGAAGCGGCGGTTCATCTCTTTGAAGCAGAGATAGAGGATCTGGAACATGAAGCGGATGAAGGGCCGATAATCGTTCTCCGCATCGTGCCATTTGGATTGGCTTTCTTCGAGCGAGGCATAGTACGCCCCTTTGTTCTCATCGATCCGCCGTTCGAGGGAAATGTATTTCCCGATGTCGTAGCCCTCTTTATAAAGTAGCAACAAGGTTAGTAACCTTGAAACGCGGCCGTTCCCATCGTCGAAGGGATGGATGGCCAAGAAGTCGAGGATGGCGCAGGGGATCAGCAGAAGCATCGGGATCTCGGCGTCGCTCCGGGCGAGGCGGAACGCCAGGCAAAGGTCGGCCATCGCCTTTGGCGTCTCTTTGGCCGACACCGGGGTGAAGACGACCCGTTTGACCGTCCCGTCCGCGTTCATCTCGGCGATTTCGTTGTTGCCGGATTTGTAACGCCGCCCTTTCTCGGGGCCGACGTTCTTGCCGACGACCATCGCGTGAATCGTTTTGATTGTCTCTTCGTCGAAGTCAAGCTCTTCATAATGCTCGCCGATGAAACGGAGGGCTTCGCCGTAACCGGCGATCTCTTTCTCGTCGTGGGTGAGGGGAACGGCGTCCTGTTCGATGATGGCGGCGACCCGTTCGGGGGTGCTGTGGATGCCTTCGATCGCGTTGCTGTGGAGGACGGATTCTTTGATGGCGACCGATTGGATTTTGGCGAATAGTTGGGGGTTGGATTCTTTTTTGCTTTCGATGCGGGCCCTTAAGTCGACGATGATGTTCGACAAAGAAAACAAATCGGCGGTGATCGTCGCATTCTTGAGGAATCGATAGGTGAATTTATGCATGAAAGGCCCCTCCAATTTTCTGCATATATTTTAGCATTTTATATGCAGTAAGTCAAAAAGGGCTTTGTATGAAAAAGCGCCCCTAAAGGGGCGCATTTTGTTACCAGACGATCTTCGCGCCGCTCGGGAAGCGCAGTCCCTTGGGGTAGTGGTTCTTTGCCACCCCCTGGGTCACCTTGACGTAACCGAGGTTTTGGTTGTCGTAGGAGATGATGTAGAAACCATCCGGACGGTTGGTCGGGAACGATAACCCGGACACATAGGCTTCGGCCTCTTCCTTGGTGACCGCCCAACTGTAATCGGGGGTCAGGTAATGGGATAAGTGGTGGTCGGGAATATAGATGTCGCGCATCTCGAATAGTTTCACGCCATAACGGAGGACGTTGAGATGGCTGGTGTCGAAATGCTGATAGAGGGAATAGAATTTCGAACGCATGACCTCGTTCGAGCGGTCGGATAAGCCGTAGTCGGCGAGGAACTGCTTATAGCGGTCGTTGGACACGACTTCGCGCGGGGTCTTGCGCAAGACGCCTGGCTTCTTGAACAAGCAGATGAACTGCCCTTCGCCTTCGAACCGGTGGGGGAATAGATACACCGCCTCCGGCAGATTCTTCGAGTGGAAGAAGGACGGATCGTCGGGAAGGGGAACGAGCTCGATCTCGGGCCGCAAGGCCTTGAAGGAGAGGATGAGTTGCTCATCTTCCTCGGGGCTGAACGAGCAGGTGCTGTAGGCGAGGGTGCCGCCTTCCTTAAGCATCGAGTAAGCGAGCTCCAAGAGTTCGAGTTGCTGACGGGCGCAGGTGAGGACTTTCGAAGGCCGCCAATCCTTGGCCGCCAAGGCGTTCTTGCGGATCATCGCCGAGCCGCTGCACGGGGCGTCGAGGATGATTTTATCGAAGGTGTTCATAAAATGAACATGGGAGAAGACGAAGTCGTTGGAGGCGACGATGATGTCGCCGCGGCCCATCCGCTCAATGTTCTGGGAAAGGGCTTTGGCCCTAGGATAAGAAATATCGTTCGCGATGATGCAGCCTTTGTCGTTCATCGCCAAAGAGGCCCCGATCGATTTGCCACCCGGGGCCGCGCACATATCGAGGAGGATATCGTCCTCTTCGGGGGCGAGGAAATGGACGACCATCATCGCCGCGGGATCCTCGATCGAGATGACCCCGTTTTCGTAAAGCATCGTCTTGCCGAATTCATACTCCTCTTTGTCATAGAGGTAGGCATGTTCGACGAACGGATGTTTCCGGACATGGGGGTAGCGGCGGACGAATTCTTCGTCGCTCATTTTCTTGGTGTTCAAAAGGAGGCCGTGGGTCACTTTGCCGAAGTTGATTTCGTTCAGCAAGGCGTCCGCTTCGTCCTCGGAGAGATAGGAAATGAAAGATTCGCGCAATTCCATAGGCGAATCTATTATAATAGATGCGTCAAAAGAAAGCGAGGGCTCACCTATGCGAATGGTCGATATCATCGAGAAGAAACGGGATGGCGGCGTCCTAACCGACGAAGAAATCCGCTTCTTCATTTCCGGTTATGTGGATGGGAGCATCCCCGATTACCAAGCCTCCGCCTTAGCGATGGCCATCTATTTCCGCGGGATGGACGATCATGAGATCGCCGTTCTTACGGATGCCATGATGCATTCGGGCGATATCGTCGATCTCAGCAATATCCAAGGCATCAAAGCCGATAAGCACAGCACCGGTGGCGTCGGCGACAAGACCTCCCTCGCGGCCGGCCCGATCGTCGCCGCTTGCGGCGTGAAGATGGCCAAGATGAGCGGACGCGGCCTCGGCCATACCGGCGGCACCCTCGATAAACTCGAAAGCATCCCCGGATTCCGTATCGGTTTAACCATCGAAGAATACGAAAACCAAGTGAATAAGATCGGATTGGCCATCATTGGCCAAACCGGCGAAGTGGTCCCCGCCGACAAGAAACTGTATGCCTTACGTGACGTGACCGCGACCGTCCCGAGCGTGCCCCTCATCGCCTCCTCGATCATGAGCAAGAAACTCGCCGGGGGATCGGATATCATCCTCCTCGACGTCAAGGTCGGCGACGGCGCTTTCATGAAGACGAAAGAAGCCGCGATGGAACTCGCCACCAAGATGGTCGCCATCGGCAAACAGCTCGGCCGCAAAGTCATGGCGGTCCTCACCAAGATGGAAGAGCCCCTTGGCCTCGCCGTCGGCAACAGCCTCGAAGTCAAAGAGGCGATCGAAACCCTCAATGGCAGAGGCCCGGCCGACTTCAATGAGCTCGTCTTCGATGCCACGGCGAAGATTCTTCTCGCCGCCGGCAAAGTGAAAACCCTTGAAGAAGGGTTCGAGAAATCGAAAGAAGTGGTGGCGAATGGTTCCGCTTTGCGGAAATTCGCCGAGATGGTCGAAGCCCAAGGCGGCGACCCCGAATATATTTATCACCCCGAGAAGTTCCCGCAGTCCAAATATGACGTGGCGATCCTTTCCGATCGCGACGGGTATGTCGCCCGCATCGCCGCCCATGATATCGGCGTCGCCGCGATGCGCCTCGGCGCCGGCCGCGAGACGATGGAAGACACCATCGATCCGTCCGCCGGTATCTTGCTTTGCAAGAAGGTCGGCGACTTCGTCAAAGCGGGCGAGCCTTTGGCTCATGCCTATACCAACAAAGAGAATGCCGAAGAGGTGTTCGCCGAAATCGGCCATTGCTTCTATTTAGCGGAGGAAGAGGTTCCCGTCGAACCGATCATCATCGCCTCCATCGATTGATCTATGCGCGTTTTAGTCCAAGAAGTCCTTAGTGCCTCCGTCACGATCGACGGGGTCGTCCATTCTTCCATCGGAAGGGGCTTTTTGCTATTCGTCGGCTTCAAAGAGGGGGACGATGAAGCGACCCTCGCGAAGATGGCCGACAAGGTCAGCAAGTTGCGCATCTTCCCCGACGAGAACGGCAAGACGAACCGCTCGATCCACGATGTCGGCGGGGAGATTTTATCGGTCAGCCAATTCACCTTATATGCGTCAGCCAAAGAAGGCAATCGCCCCTCATTCGTCGCGGCGATGCGCCCCGAACGGAGCCAACCCTTATTCGCCATTTGGAACAGCCTTCTCTCCGAGCGGATCCCCGCGGTCAAGACCGGGGTCTTCGGCGCGGATATGAAAGTCGCCCTCGTCAATGACGGCCCTTTCACCATCCTGCTCGACAGCGAGGAGTTATTCTCATGAAAAAGAAAGTGCTCATCGGCTTAAGCGGCGGGGTCGATTCGGCGATTGCCGCCTATAAATTGCTGCAAGAAGGTTACGACGTGACCGGCTGCTTCATGCGGAACTGGGACGCCTTAACGAATAACGATTACCTCGGCAACCCGACCATCTTCGATGATCAGTGCCCCCAGGAAAAAGACTACGACGACGCGAAGGCGGTGGCCGCCAAACTCGGCATCCCGCTTTTACGCGCCGATTTCGTCAAGGAATACTGGGATTCCGTCTTCACGTATTTCCTCCGCGAATACGAACGCGGAAGGACTCCGAACCCCGACGTCCTTTGCAACAAAGAGATCAAATTCGACTCCTTCTTGGAGTTCGCGCGGAGCAAAGGATTCGACTACATCGCCATGGGGCATTACGCCAAGAAAGTGATGGTGGATGGTCATACGTATTTGGCCAAACCGAAGGACCTCAACAAGGACCAGACGTATTTCTTATGCGCCTTATCCGAAGAACAAATCGCCTCGTGCCTCTTCCCGATGGAAGACATCACCAAAGCCGAGGCCAGAGAAATCGCCAAGAAACTCGGTTTGAATGAGGTCGCGACCAAACACGGCTCGACTGGCATTTGCTTCATCGGGGAACGGAACTTCAAGTTGTTCTTGCAGAACTACTTCCCGGCGACCAAGGGCGACATCGTCGATATCCGCACCGACAAAGTGATCGGCACCCATTCCGGCGTCCTCTATTACACCTTGGGGCAACGCCACGGCCTCGGCATCGGCGGGGTTGCGGGCGCCTCCGAAGGAGCCTGGTTCGTTTGCAAGAAGGATGTCGAGAAAAACATCCTCTACGTCGCCAACGAAGATGAGGACAAATACCTCAATAGCAACAGTTCCTATATTACCGACATCAACTGGATCGGCCCGAAGCCGGAAGCCCCGATCAAAGTCGGGGTCAAATTCCGTTATCGCCAGCCCGATCAGCCTTGCGAGCTATCCTTCGACGGCGAGAACGTCGTTCTCAGGCACCTCGTTCCGTCCCGGGCGGTGACCCCCGGCCAATTCGCCGCCTTCTATGACGCCGACGGCCGTCTTCTGGGCGGTGGCATTATCGATGCCACGAAATAGAAACCAATAAAAAACGCCCGGTTATTTTTCGGGCGTCTGTTTTTGGCTTTTAAAGGACTGATCCCATCTGTAGCTGGGATCCTGGGCTCGTTTTGCTTTAAAGTCAGCAACGGCTTCGTTATAGCTCTTCCCGCACGCGGACCAAGCGTCGGGGTCGATTTCGTCCATTCCGTCGTCTTGCCACCCACAGATCGGGCAGATTTCATGGGTGCCTTCGTCCTCGAATTCGAATTCTCCGCAGACGGGGCACCTATGGGGCGTTGGGGCGGGCTTGTTCTCCTCCCACCAGTCGTAGTCGGGGTTCTCCGCTATCTTCGCCTTAAACCATTCACGATGCTCGTTGAGGCTTTTTGAATTATGCCCCTCGTGAGAATCGGGGTTCTCGGTTTGGCCGAGGTCGTAAATCCAGCCGCAGTGGGTGCATTGGACGCGTCCTTTGGCATAATTTTGGAGTTCTTCTTCAATCTCCTCCGGGCTAAGATATTTGTTGGGTCTGGAGAAGTAGAATTGGCCGCAGACCGGGCAGTCCATTGGTTTGAATTTCTTCATTCTTTCTTTCCTCCGTATTTGGTTTCTTGTTCTTTGTAATAAGCATATCCTCCTCGCGGCTTGTAGTATGTGACGATGTAGCCGTTTTGGGTGATGATGGCGAATTCGTTTGTTGCCTTGTTGTATTTGAAGGTTGCCTTAGTCTTTGCATCAACGAACGAGACACAATTCATCTTGTCTACCATATTGGCAAATTTTATGGCGTGGGCAGCGTAGGACTCCTTCGATTTGATGTCCATGCCATTGGCGTGATCATTATAATGCTGACCTAGGGTATTTTTGTTGAAACTTTTTGCCCAGGCGTAGGAGATGTTGCCGGTTGCGTGCCCATGGCGCCCACCACGACTGTTTCCATAGTGATTGCTAGGTCCTTTAGTTGCCATCGGGATTCCCTCCTTTCCTCCGCCTTTGACTGATCCAAGGCTCATAAAAGAAGAAATTGCATCTGTCAAACAATAATTCGCAACTCTGCGAACATTTTGTAAAATTTGTTGACAAAAAGGTTTTTTATTAGGTCAGTCTTAAATTTAACAAAAACAGAGAGGATGATTTTTGGAACTTTGATTTTTCAATTCGCCGCCTTCTATGACGAGGACGGCCGTCTTCTGGGCGGCGGCATTATCGATGCCACGAAATAGAAGAATTTATCGTTTCTTTTTCGTACGCACATGATATATTAAACACACGGAAGCTAAGTCCATTCCGAGAGAGGGCCGCAGGGTGGGAAGGCCCATTGGACGCGCCACTTCCGCTTACAAGCGGGCAATGCCGCCGTATCCGGCGTTAACGGAGAGAATCGAGACGCACCGAGAGTGAAGAAGGATGGTACCGCGCGAAAGCGTTCCTTCGTGGGGCGTTTTATTTTTGGAGGAAAAGCTTATGAGACCATTGACGGGAGCAGAAATCAGGAACCGTTGGATTGCCTTCTTTGAAGGCAAAGGCCATAAATACATTCCAGGGGTCTCTTTGATCCCGAAGGATGACCCATCTTTGCTATGGGTCAACGCCGGCGTCACCGGCCTCAAGAAATATTTCGATGGCTCGGAAATCCCGCCCTCGAGACGGATCGTCAACGTCCAGAAGTCGATCCGCACCAACGACATCGAGAACGTCGGGCACACAGCCCGTCACCATACGTTCTTCGAGATGCTCGGCAACTTCTCGATCGGCGACTATTTCCGTGATGAGGTTATCGCCTTCGCGGTGGAGATCCTCACCGATGAGGAAAAAGGCTTTGGCATGCCTCTCGATAAAATCTATGTGACTTATAATCCCAGCGATCTCGCCACCAAGAAGCGCTGGATGGAGCTCGGCGTCGCCGAGGATCACCTGGTGCCCTTAGAAGGCAACTACTGGCAGATCGGCGAAGGCCCCTGCGGCCCGAACACCGAAGTGTTCTTCGACCGCGGCGAGAAATACGACCCCGATCATCTCGGCGTCAAATTGCTCCAAGATGACCTCGAGAACGATCGTTACATCGAGATCTGGGGCATCGTCTTCAGTCAGTATAACGCCGTGAACGGCGTTCCGAGAGAGCGGTACAAAGAATTGCCCAGCAAGAACATCGACACCGGCAGCGGCCTCGAACGCATCGCCTGCATCCTCCAAGGCACCGAAACGAATTTCGAGACCGACTTATTCATGCCGATCATCAAGGCGACCGAGAAATTAAGCGGCGCCCGTTACGAAGACAACAAGATGGCCTTCCGCGTCATCGCCGACCACGCCCGTTGCCTGACCTTCGCGCTAGGCGATGGGGCCGCCTTCTCCAATGAGGGGCGCGGCTATGTCCTTCGCCGCATCATCCGCCGGGCGATGCGGTATGGCAAAAAGATCGGCATCCACGACGCCTTCATGTATAAACTCATCTCCGTCGTCACCGAGATGTACAAAGGGTTCTATCCCGAACTGGTGAAGACCTTGCATAGCACCGAGAATAGCGTCCGCGAAGAAGAACTCCGCTTCCTCAAGACCTTAGAGACCGGCGAAGCTTTGCTTCGTAGCCTCCTCGAGAACAAGAAGGAGATCAGCGGCGAAGAGATGTTCAAACTGTATGACACCTATGGCTTCCCGCCTGATTTAACCAAAGAGATCGCCGCTGAAAGCGGCGTCTCGGTCGACGAAGCCGGTTTCGAAGCGGCGATGGAAGAGCAGCGCGAACGCGCCCGTTCCGCCCGCGGCGAAGTCGAATCGTTCCATAAGCAGAGCAAAGACTTGCTCGCCTTCGACAAGGAAAGCGTGTTCTCCTATCACGATGACGTTATCGAACAAGCCAAGGTCATCGGCTTATTCGTCGACGGCGTCGCCGTCAAAGAACTCACCGGCGAGGGCGACATCGCCTTCGACCTCACGCCTTGCTACGCCGAGATGGGCGGCCAGGTGACCGACCACGGCGAGTTCGTCGGCAAGAACGCCAAGGGCGTTATCCTCAACGTCGGCAAAGCCCCGAGGGGCCAGCATCTCCATCACGCGAAGGTGGAAGGCACCCTCAGGTTGTGCGATGTCGTATCCCTGTCGATCGATATCGCCAAGAGACGGGCGACCGAACGCAACCACAGCGCCACCCACCTCTTGCATAGCGCCCTCGCTACCGTCCTCGGCGGACACGTCGCCCAGAAGGGCTCCTTCGTCAATGAGGATTACCTCCGTTTCGACTTCGGGTTCAACCGCAAGCTGACCAAAGAGGAAATCCGCGCCATCGAAGACATCGTGAACGCGAAGATCTTCGAAGGCATCGAGGAAGTGACCGAGATCCTCCCGATCGAAGAAGCGAAGAAGACCGGGGCGGAGATGGAATTCTCCGAGAAATACGGGGACTATGTCCGCGTCGTCGAATTCGGGGACTACAGCAAAGAATTCTGCGGCGGCACCCACGTCAAGAACACCAGCGAGATCGGCTTATTCGTGATCGAAAGCGAGGAAGCGATCGCCGCCGGGGTCCGTCGCATCCAGGCGCGAACATCATTAGGCGCCCTCAAATACCTGCAGAGCCGCACGGACTTGCTCGATACGGCCGAAGAATCTCTCTTCGGCGGGGACGTCGACTTCCTCGTCAAACTTGGCAAACTGAAAGAAGAGTTGGCCGGGTATAAGAAAGAAACCCAACTCCTCAAGGACAAAGTGTCTTCCCTCGAAGCCAAATCGGTTTCGGTGGAAGAGGTCCATGGGGTGACCTTCTACGCCGCGGTGAAGGAAGGCGCTACGCGCGATGCCTTGCTTAGCCTATCCGACACCCTTAAGAGCAATCGATCCGATTATGTGTTCGTCTTGCTCGGCGGACAGGAAGGGGCCCGCCCCTTGCTCATCGTCTGCGGTGGCAAGGCCCTCGAGAAATTCAAAGCCGGGGACCTCGTCAAAGAAGCGGCCTTGATCCTGCAAGGCGGCGGCGGCGGCCGTCCGGAGATGGCCTCTGGCCAAGTGAAGACGAAAGACGGATTCGCATCCTTCGCGGATTCGGTCCGCGGCCGGTTATAAAGGAGAAACGATATGGCAGAGATTTTGGATAATACCATCGTCATCTCGGACGATGAAGGCAATGAGCAGGAATGGAAGATCTTGTTTCATTACGAGAATGAGGAACGGGGTCGGACCTACTACTTCATCTACCGCGAAGAGGACCCCGACAATCTGACCGTGGTCGCCTCGGAGAACGGCGAGGAGCTCATCCTCCCGGACGAAGAGGAGCTCGAGGAGGCCGAGGAAGTGCTCGAGGCCTACGAGAACGACCCGAAGATCGCGGAAATCAAATAGATTCTTCCTTTGTAGGAAGGGTTTGAATATAATTGCTACGAGCAAAAGGAAATCACTACTATGGCAGAAGAGAAAATCGTTCTTACCCGAGAGGGTCTAGAGAAATTAGAGGCCGAATACCGTTACCTCATCGACGTCGAACGCCCTGAGGTCATCGAACAGCTCCGTCAGGCCCGCGGCCAGGGCGACCTTTCGGAAAACGCCGACTACGATGCCGCCCGCGACAAACAGGCGAAGATCGAGTCCCGCATCTCCGAGATCGAGCACATCCGCGACATCGCCGTCATCGTCGAGCACAAGTCCGGCGGCAAGAAAATCAACCTCGGTTACTTTGTGACCTTCCATGAGGTCGAAGGCGACAAGAAAGGCCCGTCGACCCTCGTCAAGATCGTCGGCACGATCGAAGCCAACCCGCGTCCGGGCGAAGGCAAGACCCCGTCGGTCAGCGATCAGAGCGCCCTCGGGAAAGCCCTCATCGGCCATTCGGCCGGGGATCGCGTCACCGTCGAGTGCGAAGAGCCGTACGAAGTCGAGATCGAGAAAGCCGAGCTCGCGAGAGACTAAATCGGAATCCTAATAAACGAGGGACTATGTCCCTCTTTTTAATGCCCTTTGAACAATTGTTGCATTTCAAAAGATATTGATCGCGCGATAGATAATTTTTGATTAAAGTAGACCCTATTAGCAATATATGCTTAGTTGCATTGTCTACTTTATATCCTAATTCCTAGTAAGACACTTGAAAAACGTCATTAGCAAAGGCAAAGTGGTGAACGTTACGAAAAAAGCGTTGGCCAATGGTCGCATTGGCTTGGAAAAAATATATGTCTATAGAGGCAAATATTACACATTGAGCGCCGTTGGTACAAATGGTTATATAGTCTCTATGTATCCAATTGATGGAGGGAAATAATATGAAAACAATTAAACTTGAATTTGATTTCTTAATCGGACCTATCGTAAAAGACCTTTTCAGCGCAAGCAAAAATAAACTTGTGACCGGGGTGGATGTCATCGATGACGATTCGACCCTCAACGAATTAAATGAAAAAGCCTGCGCCCTTTACAGCGCCTGCTACGAATTCGATTCGGAAGGGGGCTGTGTCTTCAATTCGGAGCTCGCCAAACAACATAAAGACGAATTATCTGATTTGATGAGTCGGATCATCAAAAGACTCAGCGAAGTCAATAATGGTTCGTTTGAAGTTCAAGACCTTACCGCAAGCCAATTAACTAATATTCCTTGACAGGAATTCTTAATTGATAAAAAAAGTGGTGCCGGTCAGCGATCAGAGTGCCCTCGGAAAAGCCCTCATCGGCCATTCGGCCGGGGATCGCGTCACCGTCGAGTGCGAAGAACCGTACGAGGTCGAGATCGAGAAAGCCGAACTGGCCAGAGACTAAATCGATATCCTAATAAATGAGGGACTTTGTCCCTCTTTTTTAGTTCTTTCAATTAACGGGCCGTTAACCCATAATCAAGCGGGAGATAACGTTATGAGAAGAGTCATCAATTTGATCGTTGGCATTTTGGGCGGCATCCTCTTTGCCGTCTTTATTCTTTCTTTGTTCTCGCTCGAAGCGGGATATTCATTCGCGACGGCGACCGAATCGGAAGCGATGGGGTCGACGACGACCACGTCGTTCGGATTATCGCTGACGGGCGGGTTCTACCAGATGCTTGGCTTCGCCATCACCTTCGTCACCCATACGACGATCACCGGCGGGACGGTCGACCCCGGAACCGGGGAAATCACCGGTTACTCGACCAATGTCACCAGCGAACCTCCTGCGGTGACCCAGCCGACCGGCGGGGTGACCTTGTTGGTCGCCATCGCCCTCCTCGTCTTCATCGTTGGCATGTCGGTTTGTCTTAAGACAAAGAAGAACAAAGTGGCCGCGATTGTTGGCATTGTGTTTGTTGCCGCGGCGGTGGCGATGTATTTCATCGTCCTGAAGGCGGACGCCTTCCAGGGATTCCATTTCGCGATCATCAATGAAGGCGAAGGCACCGAAGTGGTGAACTTCGGAATCAGTTGGTTATCGACCGGCTTGTTGATGGCCGTTTTAGCGGGCTTATCCTTAATCAAATTTATATTTATTATTACCGCGAAAAAGAAGAAAGCGGTCGCTAACCCCGAATAATCTAATTAGTTGTTGGTCACAGGAGTTGGATAATTAAATATTTTTTGCAACTTTTTAACTATCATTTTGATTGGTGTCGTTATCTAAAAATATAGCATATAATGCTATAAAGATATATTGCAACTGTGACGATTTTGAATCGAAAACTTCGATGTCATCACTGTGCTACTAATTGAATGCTACTTTGGGAGCAAAAGTATTGTCAGCCTTCGTTTTCTTACTTACACTATCGGTGGTCAAAGGAGGCAAAAACAATGAGCGTTCGATCCAGATTCGATGATTTGAAAAAGAAAAAAGGATATACCACGGACATCGCTCTCTTGCGCGGTATTTATAAGGCTTTAAAGAAGGAAGGAAGGGTCGGCATGGTGAGCGAGGAGGACTATGTCGAGAAAAACAAAGGATCCTTCAATCAAATGATCAATGAAAAAAGACGTTTTGATCTAGAATACCTTCTTCCCCTTGAGAGACTTCTAGGCACGTCAATGGATTATCTTTTAAATGGTTATGGCGCCCCGGCAGATGAAAGCGTCAAACCTCGCGGGTTAAGGTTTGCGGCAAGTTCTGATACCAAGGGCAACTATGATGCACTAATTGACGACGGTGTTTACGATTGTTTGGACGAATATGATCATAGTTTGCTTGACTACATGATTGAATTTGGCTCAAAGACTGGGTTTGAATTCTTCGCAAAGAGAGACGAATTGCCCTTTGATCGGGTTGGCCGGCACGACCTGACAAAAAGGCTCACGCCAAGGCAATGTGAATTGGATGACGTTTACGATGCCATTCTGGACTACTGCACGGTTGATACCGCTTTAAAGTATTGTGATGGGTTCTATTATGCGACGGAGGGCATCGACCCATCTCTTTTACCCGATGAGGGGGAGTCGGAATTGATGGAAGTTGCCATGCGCCTTTTATGGCATGATCCCATCAGAAAAGCGTTGGGGAATTTGAAAGAAATCCCATTGGAAAAGGTTAATTCATCCATTCGCTTGGTGAACGGGTTTCCGATGGAATCGGGCACATTTATTAATCTCTTCTTCGTTCTCATGCTCAACCTCGTGTTCTCATGGCCACTAACAAGAATTGATCGAAACGACTCTTCGAAATCGTCGAATCTTCAGATTGAAAAAATCCAAGTTGAATTATTAACGAGAGCCATCGAATTAAATAGGACAGCGATGGAATCAGTTTTTAAATTCGGTTTTGATGATCTCCGGATTGGCAAATATGGATACATTTACAGCGACAACGACATTGTTTGGGGCTCCATAGCCTATATTGATGATTCGTTCAGATCGACAGATTTGCACAGTCCTGCCGTGGTGGAAAAATACAACGAGTTAACCAATCAACTTGTCGAATTCGAGGAAAAAATCTCAGAGAGAAAAGAAATGCGCGTTATTGGAAACGAATTGTATCTCTCTAAGAGAAATTGCGATGATTTCTATGCATTTTATAGAATGATGAATGAAAAAGAATGCGAATTTGTCGCCATCAATAAGCCTGAAAAATCGGACAATCATGATTGCCTGATTCTTCCGAGAGGGGAAAAGGAATCGCTCTCTTCTCCCGATAACCCAAAATTGTTCGCGCAAGCAATCAAGGTGTTGTCATTAATTGATTCCATTTCGGAACAAGGGCTCGGATCAAATCAAATCTATGCATTTGGTGACCTTAATGCGCGTTCATTCTATGTCTATGATGGCCGCGTCACCGGCATTGCTCCAACCGAGATCATTGTTGGCAATCGTTATGACAATTTGGCGGCCTTTCTTGGATGCACATGCCTCTTAACTCCCATTATCAACTCGTCCACGAAACAAATCGTGGATGTGGTGGGGGCGTTAAAAGCTTATGGGGTTAAACCGGCCGACCTCCTCAACGTTCTTGATGCCTGTCGATCGTATTTCGAAAAAACATCAAACAGCATCAGTCGGAGCGACGATCCCAGCAAACAAAAAGTTGCCGCCAATCGGCTCAGAGCGCTGTGGTGTGAGCTCTACGCAGACGACATCAAAAACCAGTTCTGATATTTGAAAGGATCAAATATGGAAATTTCTAAGCATGCCTATGCTCGTTTTAAACAGCGCCAAAATATCAAAAGCGAGAGCGAAATGATGCGGCGATTATCGCTTGCCATTGAACGCGGAACGCCCCTCCTCGACGTACCCCAACAACCCGGAACGACGTGTTATGAATTCGCCGGTTATCAGTACATCGTTTCTGATGAAAAGCAAGTTCTCATCACCGTTATTCAATCCAAACACCGCACCCGCACCAAACGGTCCCACCTCATTGAACAACTGCAGATCAAACAGACTGCGATCGAGGCCAACCAATGCCTCGCAACCATATAAGGAGAAGTGAATATGAAAGAGTTGATTAGTTTGGCCAGCATCGCTGGCTATCAAGAAGAAAAAGAGGAAGCCGTGAAATTGATTGATATCCTCAAAAACTTCGAATTATACCAATCCAAAGGAGCGGCAATCCCAAAGGGATTATTGCTCCACGGCGATCCGGGCGTTGGCAAAACGCTATTCGCCAAAGCCATCGCCTCCGAGGCGGGCGTTCCTATCTATGAATTAGAAGCCGTCGAAACCGAAAACGAGGAAGAAACGGTCAAAGCACTAAAAGATCTCTTCGCCAAAGCTCGCAACGCGGTCCCTTCAATTATCTTTATCGATGAATTGGACGAACTTGTCAGTTCGACAGACCCATTCGGGATGTATGGATATCAATCAGATTATTCGCGGAAGACACTCAAGACGATGCTTACCGAAATCGATGGCATCGATAGTTCGGATGGCATTCTTGTCATCGCGACCACCAACAGCAAGAAAACCATTCCGCCTGCCCTCATCCGAAGTGGTCGTTTGGAAAAACAAATCACTT
>Ga0310694_10003136_pt1 | contig 16356 bp, 4 predicted proteins | sample 174DNAGHGhighgp2_FD_203884 | JGI IMG/M metagenome (GOLD analysis project Ga0310694, IMG submission 203884) | Sheep rumen microbial communities from Palmerston North, Manawatu-Wanganui, New Zealand - 1742 DNA GHGhigh gp2 (v2) (version 2) | ecosystem: Host-associated > Mammals > Digestive system >... | reverse complement strand
GTGGCAGTCAGGGGATAGAGTCCGCGTTTCGCCTCATTATTGTCAAAGAGGGTATTGGCAATGTTGCAGGAGGCATTGGCGGCAATACATCCGCCGGCAGACCAGATGATATTCTGCTGGTCGAGCTTGGTGACAGGCCCCTGCGAATAGTTCTGGGTGAAATGGCTGCCGTACATATAGATACCTCCGTTGGAGAAGAGGGCACCTCCGTTCGCCGCCATATTGTTGTTAAACGAGCAGTTCTCTACGATAATCGGGATGTTATATTTCGCCGGATAGGTCATATTCAGCGCCTCATTCACTGATTCTGTCCAGTTGCCATCGACTAAGATACCACCGCCGCAGAAGTAGGTCTTGGTGGTATAATGGTGGGCTACGGTGTCCGAGGGGTCGAGGTGGTTGGCATATCCGCCGGTGAACTGGATACCGTCAAACTCGGTGGTACGGGCTAAGACGGAGAACTCATCCTCCAGATGGAAAGATGCCGTGTCGGTAGGAGCAATAGTGTCGCTGAAGACGTACATACCTTGTGTGTCAAGAGTAGCATTCTTATATTTAATCGGCTGCGGACCGATATAGTCAGTGTCGGCATGCATAGTGACCACATGATAAACATGGGTGAAGTCCTCGCCGGAGACGGCGTTACCGGATAGGATGGTCTGGCGGTCCAGCTCCCAGGGCTCGATGACGGAGTTGAGGTTATAGTCACGCATGGGGCGGTGGCGGTCATCACGCAGACGGATAGAGTCAAGCAGCGCAAAGTTAATCGTATATTTCGTACCGGGGATGATAACATCCTCTCTATGGTTGGTGATGATACTATCGCGTGTGAATTTATCAAGGAATCCCTCTTGTCCGTACTTATGGTCCGCCTGTTTGGAGTCGATACCGCCAATGATATAGACAGCTTCGGGGACAAGGAAGGTGTTATTCCGCACCTCGTCCTGCTCGCCATAGGCATTGCGGTAGGGGTAATAGGTACCCTTCTCGATATAGACTTCAAAGACGGTGTTGCGGTATTTGGCAGGATTCATTTTCCGAGCCGCAATGATATACTCGAAAGCGTCTCCCAAGCGGTGGAAGGGGTTATAGATACAGGAACCCATCTGGCGATACATATGGGCTATATCACTATTATCGGTATTATCCTGCAAGTCACGTGCCGCCTTGGAGTCCAGCAGATCGGTATGCATCACAAAGAGCCGCTTCATCACATATTTCTCATCCACCTTGATTTCGAAGGTCTTGTTCAGCGCACGGGCGCCTATCTCGATGAAGTCGTTTCTCTTGACCACAAAGGTGTCGGTACCCCATTTGTATCCGCGTTCGATGTTCGGTACGGTCCAAGACAAGCGGTTGATACCGGCTATGTCCACTGTCTCAAGGGTCGGGTATTTGCGGCAGGCTTTTTCCCATTCGCTATAGGTCATGCCGGCACGCGAGAGCGTGGAGGACATCTCTATCGGGTAATAGAGGATGGCGTTGAAGGGGTCCTGTCTATCCCATCGCACACCTTCGGTCTCGCTTGGGGAGAGCAGCACATTACCCTGACCCTCCAGACGACGTGACTCTACGGCGCAGAAGAGGAAAGGATAGTCGGTCTCGGCACTCGTACGGGTGAAACTACCGGCTACGTTGGCGAAGTCATTGGCGGTGTTATGCCAAATAGCGGTGGAGTTGACGCGGGCATAGGTATTGTCGAACCACAAGCCGCCGGCGGTTGTCTGCGCGCTGTTTTCGCATATCGTCGTCGAATAGATATGGGCGATGGAGTCGTTCGCTGTATTGGTTGCCGGTTCGATATAGATACCTCCGCCCTTGTCAGCCGTATTGAGTTTGACGATGGTACCGCTGACCAGTGCCTGAGGCAAGAGGTATAGTCCTCCTCCATAACCTCTGGCATCATTGTTCTGCACAACGCAGTTGCGTATATGCGCATAGGCAGGCACTACGGCTCCCGCGCCTATCCCGTCCTCTTCGTCCGAGGAATTGGCATGCCCGTCCTCGATAAACAGACCGTCCACCACCGCCCTGTCTTTCTCGTCGGTTAGGATAGCTAATTGGTTGCGTATAGCTTGGTCCTTATCGTTTTTATACCATTTCTCGTCATCGACATTGAAGAGGTCATCGGTAAAGGTCACTACGTGGTAGCAGTTACCTTCGGCTCCCGTGGTGGAAGTGATTTTGCCTGAGAGCACGGTCCGGTAGGTCAGCGGGTCGCGCTCATCGACTATTTTTCCACCCTCCTCGTGGTAGAAGGTGCTGGTATAACCGCCCTTCACCTGCACGCCGTGCGGGATGATGAAGGAGTAGTCCAGCGTATTATCGTGATAGGTTTCTATACTATGCTTGGTGGAGCGGGTAGGCGTGTACCAGTCGCCATAGACGCTGCTGGTGGTGGCATTGGTATCGTCGCCTTCCAAACGGACCTCAACCGTCCAGCTCTTGTCGGGATGATCCGCTTTCGGCTCCGGATCTACAAGATTATATGCCGATTCGGTCATGAGTTTGTATTTATACCGTCCGGCTGCATCCAGTACCAATTGTAACTTCTGCTTACAAGCCGCGTTAGCCGGCGAATCAGCCGAAGCGTCACCACCGTGCGCATCGAAGGTTACGTAGAAAATTGCTTGTCCCGGATGAGTCGTCGTATCCGGACGTATCGCATATGCCGCGTTAAACTCGTACGCACCGATATCGACCTGACAGTCCTGAATACGCTTTGCATAAACCACATCGTTAGAAGGTAGTTGGACATCGCGTACGGCATTGCGGTATTCCGCACGTTTTGCTTCCGGGATAGCACTTGTAGTGGCCTTTGCTAATGCTTCTTCCAGCGTACCTGCAAAATCTTCTGTACCACTATTCACACAATGAATACCCTCTACCTGACGCAAGGCGAAGTTATTCATTATCCTTGCGCTGTCGGTATAAACGCCGCTTCGGTTCACATCCGCACCAAAAGGCGTAGTGTTTGCGGAAGCTGCTTGACCGTTATGGAACGCATTGCCCACACCATAGTTTCCCGAGCCGGTGTTATTGATAGCGTGGGTAATAGCGCCTTTTGCAATGGCATCGGTAGATTGAATATAGCAGTTCAAGAACGGAGCATAGTCCGAATTATCCGTCATATCGACCGCCAGACCGTTGTTGCCATACAGGATAGAGTTGGCAATCAAGATAGACGATGCGGCACCGGATGCGATACGCAGACCACCTACTTTTTTGTTGCCCGACTTGCCATTAGCGAACTCACCGTGGTTATACGCTACCGTGTTGTTATAGAACTTACCGACACACAGACCCAAACCGCCACCGAAACCATGGGCGTAGTTATTGGCAATCAGGGTATTGAAACAGGTTCCTTCGTACATGAACAGACCACCGGCAAACTCCTGATCCTGAGTCATCTGAGTACCCTTGGTAGAGACATTATTGAGGATAAAGCAGTTCTCGATGGTGGAGTTGGAACCGTCACAGAACACACCGCCGCCTTTCATACACATAGCACCTGCCCAGTTGTCCGTGACGATACAGTTCGCCAGATGGCCACCCTCGTACATGTTTACACCGGCACCACCACCGTGCGCCAAGCACTGGTCGTAAATAAAGCCGTGGCGGATAGTGAATCCATCCCAATTAGCCTCGTTATACTCTTTGTAATTAGGATCCTGATGGCGTCCGTTAATCGTTCCTCCTCCAGTTTTTGAGTTGGATTTACGGCTATCTTTGATGACACGCTCAAAGTGTGCCAAATCATCGCCTAATTTGCCTACACCACGTTGTTTCGGAGTTCCCAAACCGGATCCATATACCGGATTAGTCACATCCGGCATCGTCAGCACGCGTTTACGTAGAGTGGTACGGGAAACATTTCTCCAATTGGTATCTTTCGAAGGAGTCACCTTCATACTCGTACCCGATGACTCATCGTGTGTGGTTGTGTGATCCAAAACATATTCTCCAGCTGTAGGATCACCTATCTCGTATAAGTGCACATTTGCCATGTACACTTTTCGAGTATTAGCAGCATCATTCCATGTGGGGTTCTGGTTCCCGGGAGCAGACATCAAACGGATTATCAAGTCGCCCTCTATCGGTTGCTCAAAATTAAAAATGTATTGTCTTAGTTTATCACCATTACAGAATATTTCTCGAGATACCTTTTGTGTTCCCTCTGCATCAATAATATAGAATGTAATACCGGTATTTTCTTCTGTTGGAGCATTCGTATAATACGCGCCCAAATCTATTTCCAATTGATAACTTCTAGCAGGTACGTGTTTCATAGTTTGCCATGCGCTCATGTTTTTCATACAGCCGCTCAAAGCCATACCGCGAGGCACGGTGCCTATTTTTGTACCACCCGCATCTAATACATCTTTATTTCCGTCGAATTTGAAAGAACTGAAATCAACATTACCGCTCAGGTCCTCATAGACCAATTCCCATCCTTGGTTGTTGTTTAAAGCCGGATCTTTCCAGGAAGGACCGAAATAAGCATAGACAACGTGTTGACCGGAAGTCCATGTCTGACCTCCGAACACTTCACCATCTCCGGCTTCAAAAAAGTTAGCAGTAGCACCGCTCTTGTTGATTTTATGCCGTTGTCCCCAAACGTTTGAACTTCCATCATACATATCCGGATAACGGATATAGGTGGCAGACACATCTGTTTTACCGGTTGCTTCCCAGCGATAGTAGTTATCTGTAAAATGGGTAAGGGTATCATCAATATATTTATTAAACTGCCACTTTATAGAGGGGCCATTGTCGTAGAACTTTATGGCAGCTGTGTTAATGGCAGTAGTGCTTTGTTTCGGGTTTACATCCGATATCTGTAAGATCGTTTCATAGTCCACGGGATCGAGGTCTTTGTTCTCCTTAGACTTAGGGATAGTTACCACTTTCGACATCAACGCACGGCGTTCCGACAACGCCGGTGCCTGGAACTTACCAGCTGGGAAGCCACCTAATACCGTTACCGAGTCACGCATAATATAGCCCTTATAGTCTGTATATTTACCGGCGCCTACCCATACTTGTATAGAGTCTTGGTGTAAAGTTTTGTTGAGCGCAGAGGCTTGCTCTACAGCATATTGCAGACCGCTGACGTAGTTTTCTTTACGCTCATTACGGATAATAATCTGGCCGCTATTAACAGCTTTTGTGGCACTATTCCGATCTACTGTTATGATATCCGAGTTATTATCATCAATAGGACTAAAATTATCGGAAGCGCGAAAAACGGCACGCGATGCACCGGACATCTCACCATAGGGATAGTCTGTGTTTAGGGCCACGGAGGGGTCATAGCCATCCCAGAAAATGCCATCCGTGTACCAGTTACCCGTTGTCGTCGTGGTACTTGGTGTACCAGTGTTAATCGTATCAGTACGATCATCGTCACCCCCCTGGTAGATATTACGCTCCATGGAGGTAGTGGTGCTGCGCGTTACATCCTTGCTCATCGTATATTCATACTTACGCGCGTATCCTCCGCAGTACCGAGTATCGGTAGTGAGGACGGGCTCGCCGGTAGATTGGTTGATGAGTCGTGCACCGGAAGCTATATCCACGGAGTCGCCGTCGGCAGCGGGCGCGTTATAGAGCCTATAGACGGTGTTACCGGCGATGGCGTTGGACCACGAGGAGCCGTCGCGTTTGCCGGCACCGTCCGGCGTGACATAGTACACCGCACCCGCTGCGGGCAGGTCCATGTTCTCTACCGCACCTACATCCGGTGCACCACCGCGGTTACGCAGCACGACATCGCTTCGGTCATACACATCGATGGCATCGTATGGCGGGATAAACGCCGCATTGACGCAGGGGTTGGTGGTCAGCGGCATATACGACACCGTACCTCCGTATAGCGGGCGGTCACCTGTGGGGGAGACTCCTACGTTACGCGAAGGATTGACAAAAGTAGGATACGATGCTGAATCCGGATCATTGCGCGTGAAGATTGCCTTGTTTCTCTTATCTTTTGGCAGCGTGTCGTTGAGCGATTCACCAAAGGTGGTAATATTTTCTATCACCGGCACGAACTCTGCCGGTACAGAGTGAGTAAAGGTAGAGTCGAAGAATCCGTACGGCTGATTTTTCCCTTGCTCTTTCGATATTAATTGCAGGCGCAGGTCGGCATCGAACATATTGTTTTCTCCGAACACGTACTGCTGACCGTCCGGGAAAACGGACATCACCTTTGCCACGCCGCCCAATTCACCCCGGTCATCCACAGGGCGGTCGCTGTTGCAGAAGATGAGCGAGTTGTTCACACGGATGAAGCCGTGCAGGATATGTCCGGCATGAGCAGGATTGAGACAGGTGATGGACTGGGTGTCATCATCGGTCTTCTTGTCATCGGCTTTGAAGGGATAGCCTACGTTGTTGACCACATCGCAGTGCTCCACCTCTATATAGGCACGTCCGTTGGCGGTGATGATACCATGGTCGAGGATCTTGCTACCTACGCGAATCGTGTCCGCCGTGTTGTTGCGTACAACGCAGTTGACCATCTTCAGTTCGGCGTAGCAGATATCTCCGTCTCTATTGAGCCACTCGCCATTCACATAGACTGCCGCACCCTTGGGCGAGGAGCAGTTGGTGATGACGCAGTTACGCAGTTTGTTACCCGTCATGTGGATACGTTTCGCCTGCGGCGTGGAGGCGTTGTTGACCAGCACGCCGCCACCCGCGTGGGCGGAGGTGGACAGATAGACATTATGGGTGTTGGCATCGGCGAGCGTGAAACCGTCCACGATGGTATGCTCCACGTTCACCATGGCGATGACGTGCGCGGAGTTGTTCTCATAACCGCGCTCACCGCCTATACCGGTGATATTCGCCGTGATAGTCGAGACATAGTCGCGCGGGTTACGCCCTTCGGTGTTGGTGCCCGTCAGAGACGAGGGGTAGCCGCCGTACAGACGCATATGACTCTCCACGCGGATAGCGGCGGAACGGATGTTACGGTCGAGGTAGTTACCCGGTCCTGCCGTATTGATGGTTCCTTCTTTGACGAGGATCTGGATGTACTCATACCGCTGCTTTTCGCCCGTAGGCAGTCCGTCTCCGTCCAGAGCGGGAATCATATAGTGGTGATTGCCGCCATCGTCATCGACGAGGTACTGGCGGAAAAACTGGATGGCTTCGCCCAAGTCGCGCACCGGTGTGTCCCAACTGTTACCTTCATGACCGGAATAGGTAAAATTATCTTCCGCATCATATACGCCTTTGCGGTTCGGGTCGATGAAGATAGTAGGGATAGGAGTCAAGGTTCCGCTTGCACGTCCCTCCGTTCCCTGCGGGAGAATCAGCGCATAGGTCATGGGGTCGGGCTTGCGCACCAACGCACCCAGCGTAGAAACCGGCTCGTAGGGGTTCGACACAACGCCATAGTCCGTGTGGGCATGGCGTATCCATTCCGAGGCATCCTGTATGGCGTCCGTGACCTGCACACCTTTCTGGTCCAAGGCAGAATAAGAGGTCAAGTGCCATATACGCGGACCCGGGATGTCCGTCAAACGCGCCAGAGAAGTGAACACACCGGCACCATAGATACCCCTTGCGGTATTGACAGAGTCCCAGTTCAGCGGCGTAACCGTAGGTTCAAAGAAACAGGGGAAACTGCTGGACGAATTCTTAATCGGCAGGTTGTGCTTGTCCAGCGAGAACACCATCTCTTTCTGCACACCGGTCCAGTCGGATATATCATGGTTCATGAACGCCGTATGATAGACAAAAATCTGATGCCCCGTCATATCCGCCACTTGGCGAACGGAGGCGAACTGGATGTCATTGTTCGACTCGCACTTGTTGCCCCAGAACACGGAGTTGTAGATCATACCGCAGTCGCGGATATAGATTCCTCCTGAGCGTCCGTGACGGCGGCCGTAATAGGTGACATCGGGGGAGATACAGTTATTAGCCGTCACCGTGGCGTGGTTAATCGTACCGCCTTCCGCGAGGTAGATACCTCCGGCTTCGGCGGTAGCGGTGTTGTTATTGATGACGCAGGCGGAGGAGAAGGGCGAGTAATAACTGATACCTCTGTCTGTGGGGTACTCGCTTGGTATATGGCATATCGCCAGACCGCCACCGCATCGTGCTACGCAGTTGGTGATATGGCTATGCCCCACCTGTCCGTCATACTCGACGCAGGCACCGCCGCCGTAGCCTTGCAGCACGCCGATACCGATGGTCTGGCAGGTATGTATGAAGCAGAACTCCACTATACCGCCACCGTCGCAATAGACGCCACCGCCACGCATCGTAGCGGAACAACGCTCGACAAGACAGTTCTTCAGCGTGGCATTGCCCACGAGATAGGCACCGCCGCCATAGGCTGTGTGCTCACGCACCGACGTGCTACGTGTGGAGGCGTTACCGCTGGAGATGACGCATCCGTCCAAAGAGGCAGGGTACTCCAAGGGCTTGAAGTGGTCCTTGAGCGCATCATCCGTCGTCTCGAACTTGCCGTTCGTACCGAACCATACGACATGGTAGGAGCTGGCAGGGAAAGTAGTGTTATACCGTCCGCGCTCTTTGTCGAACGAGAACGTAGGCGGCGTGGTGGAGTGGTTACCGGAGAGGACGGTCTTGTATCGGAAATCCCATTGGGAGACAATTTCTTCGCCGGAGGTTGTTCCTATACCGTTCGGGTCCGCCCAGTTCTCACTGCACTTCTTGCCGTTCGACATGATACGGTCCTCGGGGCAGGACTCCGGGCTGACAGGGTTGAAACCGCCATAGACATGAATACCGCTATAGATCTTAAACGAGGTATTGAGCATGGAGCCGCCGGAGGACTCAGTGGACTCCGTCGGTATATACTGGCCTGCGGCTATATAGACGGAGCCGGAGGTGAGGTTGTTGGCTTTGAGGTAGTCGCGGAGGTCGTTGATAGCGTCCTGCACACGGTTTTTAGGTGCACCCCAAGAACGACCGTCGTTCTCAAACGAGCCGTTCGGGTGCACATACCGGATGGTGTCCGTCTGCGCGTACGCGCTTACGCACGCACACACGTTCATTATTAATAATAATATGTATAGTTTAGTTTTCAATTTTCTGTATTCAGTAATTCAGTATTCAGTAATCAGATTCCGGCTATTTTTGTTTCTGATTTGTTTTCCAGCGGTTTGGTGAGGTTGAAGTTTCCTCTGAGCCACGGAACGAAAACGTCGGATGTGTCAATAGGTTGTTTGAGCGTCAGTTTGTAACCGTTTTCCTTTGGCGTGTCATTGGTACACATGACTAATTGCAGCGGGAAATAATCCGGTTCTCCAGTCACGGTATATGGAATGGTATAGAAATACGTTCTTCCTTCCCACCACAAGCCTTCGTCTGAAGGAGTGACGATATTGGTAATCGTATATCCCGAAGACGGAAGTGCCGACAAGGTGTTGCGCATCGGTTTGAAGCAGTATGCAAATCCGTTGAAGAGGTTTCGCGTTTCCATATAGGTAAGTCGTACGCCGTTTGCCGGTGTGTCTTTGTCAATACGTTTGTCTTCCTCCACATTCCATTTCAAGTCCACCTTTGACGCTATATGATAGAGCAGCAGGTCCACCGATGCGGAGCGACCCGTGCTACAGTCGAACGAACAATAGTAATCTCCGTCCGTTTTGGTGTAGTTATAAGGTGTGGTATAAATATTCTGGAGGTTCTCCTGGATGCTGTCCGGAGAACAGTTAAATTTCAAATCCAAAAGGTCATCCAGCGACGTTATGCTTGCCGTCGGGACGTTAAAAGTCATTTTTTTGTTGCTGCAGACAGCATAGACTCTGCCCTGTGGTTTTTCGTTCTGCAGCATGAATTGTATAGGTTGGTCATACTTGTAAATACTATCGCCTCTGTTCAGCCAAGACCCGGAGTAGCGTGTAGCCACCCAGTCTTCGTCTGTCAGAGTGCGTTCTTCGTATTTCCAAACTTGCCAACCGGTACCCACTTGTTTCATTATAAAAATATATACATACTTAGGCATTTCGAACATCTCGCGTGTCCCAGGGTCTCCCATGATGCGTCTGGTGGAGGGCTTAATGCTTTCCTGTATTGGCAGACAAAGCGACAGTCTCATCGGAGCCTGCTGTTCCATCTCGTTGCGGCATGAAACCATCAATGCCAGAAGAGACAGGAAAAGAACTATTTTCTTACATCTCGATATCATGCTCTCCTCCTTCTTTCCAGTCTAATTCTACGGATGCGCCCACTTCTCTGCCGTCTTCGTTGGGTTCCAGTTCACCCTTACCGTTCATCGTCGCTCTGATGATACGGAGTGTACCTGCTTTCAGAGCGTCCTCAATGGTGAGTGTGGTGGTGGTTCGTCTGTTGTGTGTCAGTTTGGCGGTGAACGTGATAGTCCAAGGCATATCATCCTGTGTGGCAAAACCGACGGTTGAAAGGCATGCATATGTATGCGTGCTATCCGCTTTGGCTGCTCTGTGTTGCGGTATTAGGTTTTCATCCGTATCTATCGGAACCTGTTCCATGAGCATCGTCCGTGTCTGGGCAAAGTCGAACGCGCTATCCCGTACAGCGAAGCGATATGCGGAACCGTCCATTTTGGCGCTGACGGACACGAGTGAATCGCAGGCAGTAGTGTCAATGACGAGTGCGACTGCGGCTGTGACCATGTACAAATGCACATCGAAATGTTTGGTCGTATCATTCACCTCCATAGGAAGGCGCGCAGAGAAAATACCGGTATTGAGTGCCTCCACTTCCTGCTTGTCGGGCATGAGTAACTCCATCGTTTGGGAGTGTCTTCCGCCCGAGAGCCGCACCTGGCGGTTGTCTTCCATGTTGGCAAGCGCCAGGTGCATGTAGTTCTCTTTGGGCAGTTTGATGGTATAACTGGTTCTGTTGTCATTAATCACTTCCTCTATCTGGTGCCGTATATCGTCCAAATTCGCGGAGAAGAAACGCAGGTCTATATCTTTCGCCTTGTCGGTGAAGATAGGAGACAGCCATTTCTCCAGGGCTTTGCGTACGGGGGCTTCCATCTCGGTCATCAACTCCGTCTGCAACTGCAGACTCAGTTCAGTATGCAGTTGCAGTTGGTAGTCGATAACCAGATCTTCCCCGCAGACGCTCAAGTCATCCGAGATGAGGTGGCATGCGGCAAAAAGCACAGGCAGAAATACTATGACGAACAGTCTTTTCAAGTTATCCTAAACTGTTAATGTTATTACAACACAAGGTCATACGTGTGACCGGTTTCCCAGTGCAGGTCAACAGACAGACCGATTTCCAGCTGCGGAGCTTTCAGGTCAGGAATGGTGTTGTATGCACTCTTGAGGTCCTTGATAGCAACACGTACAATGGTGGTGTAGTCCTGTTTGAACACTTTGGTGCCGGTTTCGGTAGCAGCCGAAGCGGTAAGTTGACCTACGAGGTAGAACTTGCCACCTACAGGAACGATACCGTCCACACCGTAGAAATCCTTGTCAGAAGTGTTGGTGAACTCCAGCGCGATGAACTCATTCTCGCCAGCCGGGGTCTCAAGTACCAGCGTCGAGTTAGCAGGACTGTAAGCTGCCGTACTGTTTGCTGCAATCGTGTTGGTCATTACGTTGTCGTAGATGGTGTAGGCATAACCGATAGAACCAGCATAGGAAGCTTGCGTGAAGTCAAAACCTACGTTCTTCTGGCCGCCAACGAGAACAGCGCTCAAAGGATAGCCGGCAGCTGGGTTGTTTACTCTGTTGTTGGTAGTAACAGGGTCGTTATCCTCCAAATAGGTGTTCTCTTTGAATTTAACGCTTACATCCAGACGTGCTACTGCATACTGAATTGTGTCTTTCAAAGCGATAGAACGTGTGGAAGTGTTAACAGAGCTGTTGTCCTTCTCATACGTATCCAGAATAGATTGCCAGCTCTCTGCACCGGTGTAGTTGTCCAGTTTGGAGGTGTTGGAAGTCTTGATTTTGGTATTAGCTGTGTACCACAGCGAAGCAGGATATACGTAGCGGTCGAGTTGAGAAGGCTCCAATGAACCGTAAGTATGTGCTGCGTTTCCACCAAATGCTCTCTTAGCAGGAGCTGCATCATAAACCACAGCAACAGCGCCGTCCGGAAGATTGAAACTTGCAGGGAAGCCTTGCAGCGCAGTGTTCAGCGTTACATTACCGGCTCCGTCCACGGTTGCGTAAGTACCGTCACCAATACGGAGTTTGATGTTTTGTGCCAAAGGATCAGAGGTGTTCGACATGAGGGACTGGTACAAGTCGGTCATCATACGACGGATACCGAATGAACTGAGAACGGTAGCGGTCTTATAAGTATTGAACAGCTCAAAGAGACCCTCGTTGTCGGTAGAGAGGTAGTCTCTCCACTCTTTCGCACCGTCGGTAGCCTGAGCTACATAGTTCAGATACGCAATCAGACCGGTGTACGCAGCGTCTGCTTCGATAGTAGATGTGTTGGCGTTAATCGGTTGGAGAGAGAAGGTGAACGCAGCGGGTTCGCCGGTCAGAGATGCGGTCAAAGCACCTTTCTCAAAATCGGTACCTGCGGCACCTGACTCACCGTAGAACAAGAAAGCGGATGTACCTTGCGGAACACTCTTTCCGGTAAATACTTTCGCACGGCCGTTGGGGCTGTTGGTGTAAGTTTGGGTAGCACCGATGGAACCCAGAACGATGTTGTCACCGAGGCGAACGGAAGAAGTGGTAACTGCTGCCGACGGAGCAAACGGAACAAGCGTGATGCCGTTCATACCGTTCGTGCCGAAATCAGTGTGACCATTGAGTTGCGGGGTAGCGCCAGGCATGTGAAGTGTCGGAGCACCTACTTGACCCGGGAGAGAGATAGCAATGTCCGTCTGGATTTGAGGGACATTTGCTTTTGGCTCATTCTTGTCACCCTTACATCCCGTAAAGGCAACTGTGCTTGCCAGCATCGCTGCACAAGCCAAAAATGTCATCTTTTTCATTTGTTTGAACATTTTTTTGAGGGTTAATAAAGTTAATTAATTTGGTTTTTTAAATTAGTTTTTTCTAATTTGTACTAATTTGTTGTTTGGGATTAATTTCTGTTTTTTGTTTTTTGTTGTTTAGGGGTGAGTAATATTTAGGGTTGACAGTAAATATTTGTCATTTGTCAGTTTTCTATATAGATAGTGATGCAACCGAGGTTACGGAGGATGCGTTTGAGTTCGTCACGCATGTATATATAGGTTTTTCCACCGTTGAGCGCTTTGATTTTCTTTTCTCGCATCTCGTAGTCCGGTTCGGATTCGATGATTTCCAGCACTTGTTTCTGTCCGAGGAAGTCCACTTTCTCCAACTGGTATTTGAGTTCCGCCCAACTCTCTCCGCCGTTGCATATAGCAAATACGCTGTCGGGTATCGGGAAGAGACTCTGCATGTACTCTTTGATGGTCTGAGCACGGCTGGCGGCGAGTCGTTCGTTGTAACTGAGACGTCCGTCGAAGGAAGCGAAACCGACAATCTGGATATGGGAGATATGTACAGAGTTATCCTCTATTGTCTCTCTGAGAATATGCATAATACTATCCATGAGTTTGTCGTTCTCTATGAACGAGCGGTCCATCTTGGTTACGTTGACATCGAAATAGATGAATACGTTTCTCGGATCCGCGCTAAGCGCCATGGATGGGTCGTATGGTTCGTATTCTTCTTCGTTACGCAGTATTCGGCTGCGCAGACGCATCATTTCGTCCGCTTTGACTTCGAAATACGGCACAAACGGTACGATCGGTCTTACGTTCTTCGCGATATCCACTTTCAGCAAATGCGCCGGAATATAAGCTGGCAGAGGTTCTTCCGGTTCTATAGGGGTAATCGGAGGAGTAACCGTGTCCACAACGGCAATGACCGGTTCGACCGGAGTTACGACGGTATCTTTGGGTTCCTCTTGTTTATCTTCCACTTTTTCGCAATCGCATCTGCGTGCCAAGGATTCTTCGTCACTACCCAGAGGAACGACGAGGTTGATGCCCGCCTTGGGCAGCAGGAACCAATGTCCGCTTTGTGCGGTTTTCTTGCCACAATGTTTGCATTCGTACTCGTCAAACCACGTGTAGCCGGCCTCAATACCTGCTTCCAGTTCGATGCTGAAATGCGGAGAGATGGGGAAATGCCATCCGTAGCTGGCGCCGCCCATAATAGCGTGTCCTTCGTAACGGTGGTCAAGCACCTGCTTGTACATCCATCCGATGGGGAACTTGCTGCCTGCTACGTTGTAGAATGCATAGGCGGCATTGAAGGAAATAAAGTCACGGTTGAAAACATTACAGAACCAATATCTCGGCGCAATACTGAGGGAGAGGTGTCTCCATTTGGGGAATTTGGTGTCGTCAAGAGGGAAGGGGTTGAAGCCTGCTCCGAACTCGATGCTCCAGTTATGCGGCAGTTGAACTTCCAGTTGCAAGTTCGGCGTGAGGATGGCGTCATAGAGCAGGTTATTCTTGATAGCAATCGGTTCTTTCTTCTTGCTGTTGTCTTGTTTGTGTTTTTCGTCATTCGAGTTCTGCGTGGCGTTGCTACTACCTGCGCTGTTGTTTAGAGCAGAGTTCTGGTTTTGAGCGCTGTTGTTTAGAGCGGAGTTCTGGTTTTGAGCGCTGTTGTTTTGAGCGGAGTTCCTGTTATTAGCAGAGGCTTTTTGAGCCCGTTTCTGTGGCATACGGATCTCCTTGTATGCATTTGTTTTATAAAACGGGCGATGCTTGCGCGCGCCGTGCGCGGGTATGCACATGAAAATAATAATGAACATGCACATTACGCGCGCAAGTTGCTTCGGTTTGCCGAAGAAACTTTTGCTGAATAAAGCATGGAATGTTACATTTTTTATGTGTGTGTTTAGGTTGTAAGTCATTGATATACAGCGATTTACCCCCCCCGCCGCGGGTTCTAAAAGGAGTTTTTAATGTTGTGTTCTTTCAAAATGTTGTGCAAAGGTACGAAAAATAATTAATATATACAAATATTTTTAAGAAAAAATAACATTTTTTTAATTTTTTAAAACTCGGATTTACAACTCAATCTTTCCGACAAGCGATTTGAAATTTCAAACTTATAGGATAGATTGTATGTTTTGGGTGTGCAAAATAGCAAAAATTATCCTCTAAATTATGGTTCGCAAATTATCATCCCCTGCTGTCCTGTGTTCGCGCCCTCCGTGCGCGAATTATCATCCCATGGTGTCCTGTGTTCGCGTGATTCCCGCGTGATTCCCGCGTGATTGATATGACAACACTATGAGGACAATTTAACGATTTAGGACATGAAGAATTGCCATCCGAGCCTTTTTGAGCCTGAGCGCCACGGTAGCGCATTATGCGAAAGCATAGAACACGAATATTTATTTTTGTCCACGATTAAACAAATTTAACGGATTTTTAGTTTTGACCCAAAACGATGCAACACAGATGCAAACATTTTTGCGGAGAAACAAGAAAAGTGCATAGAAAAGTGCAAAAAAATTTGCATATGTGCGGAAAAAGTAGTACCTTTGTACGCTAAATTTTTATACCATGCGTAAAACAATTATTCTTATGCTTTGTGCAGCATTAGTAGCTTGTTCGGTCAAGCAACCCAAACTGGAAGACGAATGTGTTTACAGTCGCGAGAAAACGGAATTTGCAATCTGGTCCAATGCAGCGGAAAAGATGGAGATTCATCTCTATGCTTCTGCGGAAGCCGCTGATTATGAGACGCTAATTTTGACGAAAGGCGAAGGTGATTATTGGCGGGGAACGGTAAAAGGCGATTTGGAAGGCAAGTACTATACCGTGCGTTCTTTCCAGAATGGCGAATGGGGATTAGAGTCTCCGGGTATATTTGCGAAAGCGGTAAGCGTCAACGGTCAGCGTGCTGCGATAATCGATTTCCTTAAAACCAATCCCGAAGGATGGGAGAGAGATGTTCGTCCCGCTATGCCGGATATGACTGACATTGTGGTCTATGAAACGCATGTGCGCGACTACACGATGGCTAATCCTGCGATAGAACACAAAGGTAAGTTCTTGGCTTTCACCGAGTTATCGGCCGTCAACTATCTCAAAGAACTCGGTATTACACATCTCCAGATTCTGCCGTTCTTCGACTACGGTTCTATTGATGAAACAAATCACAATTCTCCATGTTCCATCCTCAATTCTCCATATAACTGGGGCTACGATCCTGTCAATTACAATGTGCCGGACGGAGGTTATAGCACTAATCCTTATGACCCGTACACGCGTATTCGCGAGGCGAAAATGATGATTCAGTCGCTTCATGAGGCAGGCATACGCGTGATTATGGATGTTGTATATAACCACACGTACGATGTGATGGGTTGCGCGTTGGGTAGAGTAGTGCCGAAATATTTCTATCGCCTGAATCCGGA